>Ga0247727_10001379_pt1 | contig 57945 bp, 48 predicted proteins | sample WisWelCaveWW1625_FD_202498 | JGI IMG/M metagenome (GOLD analysis project Ga0247727, IMG submission 202498) | Biofilm microbial communities from Wishing Well Cave, Virginia, United States - WW16-25 | ecosystem: Environmental > Aquatic > Deep subsurface > Groundwater > Cave microbial mat | place... | reverse complement strand
GGCGCCGCGCTGCGCTTGAGCTCCGCCAGGGGCTCCGCTCCGCGCGGCGCCTGGCCCGACTTCCTGCCCCAAGAGGGGGTCCCTTTTCAGCGTTCCGCGGGGGTCCCTTTTCCAGTTGCCGTTTACAGGCGCTGGCGCGCAGCGCCGAGATCGCCGCGCGCTGCCACTTCAGCATGGACCGCATGGCCTACCGCTTCCCGCCCTGCGCGGTGCCCGAGGGCGAGACGCCCTTCTCGCTGCTGCACCGCCTGGTGCACGAGGGCGCGCGCCGCCGCTACCGCCCGCTGCACGCCGCCGGGCGCGCCAGCTCGCGCGCGAGCTGGACCTGATCGAGCGCCTCGACCTCGCCGGCTACTTCCTGCTGGTGCACGACATCGTGCGCTTCTGCGTGGAGCACGACATCCGGTGCCAGGGGCGCGGCTCGGCCGCCAACAGCGCGGTGTGCTACGCGCTCGGGATCACCAGCGTGGACCCGCTGGGCATGGGGCTCTTGTTCGAGCGCTTCCTGTCCGAGAACCGCGGTGAGATGCCGGACATCGACCTGGACATCGAGCACGAGCGGCGCGAGGAGGTCATCCAGCACGTGTACGGGAAGCACGGCCGCGACCACGCGGCGCTGTGCGGCGAGGTCATCACGTACCGCGCGCGCTCGGCGGTGCGCGACGCCGGCAAGGCGCTGGGCTTCACGCTGGAGGAGGTGGACGCGCTGGCCGGCCGGCTGGACCGCCGCTGGGACGGCGACAGCGGCGCGCTGCCGCCCGAGTGGGAGGCGCATCGCGACGACCCGCGCCTGCCGCACCTGCTGCGCATGGCCGCGGCGCTGGACGGGCTGCCGCGCCACGTGGCCACGCACGTCGGCGGCATGATCATCACCGGCCCGCCGCTCAACGACGTCATGCCCACCGAGCCGGCCGCGATGGAGGGCCGCAGCATCGTGCCCTGGGACAAGGACGACCTGTCGGCGCTGGGCATCCTGAAGATCGACCTCCTGGGCCTGGGGATGCTGACCGCGCTGGCGCGCACCTTCCGGCTGGTGAACAGCGTGCACGGCGCGCCGGCGGGCGAGCCGCTGGCGCTGCACACGCTGCCGGCCGAGGACGCGGCCACGTGGGACATGCTGTGCGCCGCAGACACCGTCGGCGTCTTCCAGGTGGAGTCGCGCGCGCAGATGAACTGCCTGCCGCGCCTCAAGCCGCGGCGCTTCTACGACCTGGTGGTCGAGGTCGCGCTGATCCGCCCGGGGCCCATCCAGGGAGACCGGGGCCCATCCAGGGAGACATGGTGCACCCGTACCTGCGGCGGCGCGCGGGGCTGGAGCCGGTGACCTACCCGCACCCGTCGCTGCGGCCGATCCTCGAGCGCACGCTGGGCGTGCCGTTGTTCCAGGGCATGCGCATTGCCATGACCGCCGCGGGTTTTTCCGCGCGATGGGGCACAAGCGCAGCCGCGAGCGCATGGACGCCATCGCGGCGCGGCTGGTGGACGGCATGGCGCGTCACGGCATCCCGCGCGAGGCGGCGCAGAGGATCCACAAGCAGCTCACGGCCTTCGCCGACTACGGCTTCCCCGAGTCGCACGCGGCCTCCTTCGCGCGCCTGGCGTGGACCTCCGCCTGGCTGAAGGCGCACCAGCCGGCGGCCTTTCTGTGTGCGCTGCTGAACAGCCAGCCCATGGGTTTCTGCCCGCCGGCCGTGCTGGTCAGCGATGCGCAGCGCCACGGCGTGCCGGTGGATGTGCTGCAGAGCGACTGGGACAGCACGCTGCAGTGGGTCGAGGCGCCGGCGGCGGCCGGCCACGCGCAGCGCGACGCGGCGGGCGCAGCGGCGGGATGGGACCCCGCGCCGGCCACGGGGGCCGGCGCGGGGTCGTCGGGCGCCCCGGACGGGAGCCATGGTGGTGGTGGGAAGTCCAGGAGTCTGGCGAGCGCCGGGGACGCGCCGGGGGAGCAATCGGACGCCGCGCCGCCGCGTTACGTTGCCCCGCCGGACGACGAGGCCCTGCTGGCCGATGTCGGGCGCCTGGCGACCGGCTTTCCACGCGCGTTCCACGAAGCGTGGACCTGCACGGGTTCTCCACCGCCTGTCCTGCGCCGGCCGGTGCTGGGCGTGCGCCTCGGACTGCACTTGGTGAGGGGACTCTGCGAGAAGCATGCAGGCTCCGTGAGGACCGGCCTGGCCTCGGTGGCCGAGCGCGGCCCCTTCGTCTCGCCCGCGGACTTCGCGCGGCGCACGGGCGTGCCGGCGCAGGTGCTGGAGCACTTGGCGTGGCTGGGCGCGCTGCGCGGTTTCGAGGCCCGGCGGCGGCACGCGCTGTGGCAGGTGGCGGCGCTTGCGCGGCGCGCGCCGGGGCCGCTGGCCGGGCCGCTGCCCGTCGAGGGCGACGTGACGCTGCCGCTCTGCGCCGCGGAGGCCGTGCGCGAAAGCTATCGCATGGCGGGCTGTCGGTCGAGCGCCACCCGCTGGAGCTGCTGCGCCCGCGCCTGCACGCGGCCGGCGTGCTGCCCGCGCGCGAACTGCTGCAGCGCGGCCCCGCAGCGCGCGGCCGCGAGGTGTAAGTCGCGGGCCTGGCCATCTGCCGCCAGCGTCCGCCCACGGCCAGGGGCCTCACCTTCGTGACGCTGGAGGACGAGACCGGCTTCGCCAACCTGCTGGTGCCGCCCGACGTCGCCGCGCGCGACCGCGAGGGCCTGTTCGCGATGCAGGTGCTGGGCGTCGGGCGGCTGGAGTTTGCGGAGGGCGTGGTCAACGTGAAGGCCACGCGGCTGATGTCGCTGGACGACGGGCGGCCGATCGAGGGCGTGCCGAGGCACGACTACCGCTGAGGGGCCAGGTCAGCACGGGGGGCGGAACCCGATGGCAGGCCGCTCGGGAGCGGGTTCGGGTTCGGCCAGCAGCCGGCGCAGGACCGAGAAGATCTCGCGGATGCGCGTGTCATGGCCCGAGCTGCCGCGCTCGAGTTCCTCGACCTTGCGGGCAAGCTCCGTGTGCGTCGCGAGGAGCCGGCGCATCTGCACGAAGGCCCGCATGATCGCGCTGTTCACCAGGATGGAGCGCTCGCTGCGCAGCACCGAGGACAGCATCGCCACGCCCGGCTCCGTGAAGGCGAAGGGCAGGTACTTGGCATGCCGTCCGCGACGGTCGGCAGGCAGGCCGCGGGTTCCAAGGTCACAAACTGTGACCATGGAAACCGGAACTCCTCGTGGGTGGGCTCGATCAGGAAGTCGTCCGGGAACCGGGCGCGGTTGCGCCGGACGGCCTGCTTGAGGGCCTTGACGGAAACGCCGTAGAGCCTGGCCAGGTCGGAGTCCAGGAGGACCCGGTGACCCCGGAGGACGACGATGAGGCTGGCGATGTCGCGGGCAGGAGACATGGGGTGACCCGGATGACCGGCGCGGGGACTGGACTCGCGCCCCGCTGGAGTCCGTTCGGGACGCGCCGCCCGGCGTTACGCCCGGCGGGAAAGGGGCCACGGTCCTGCCGCGGGATCCTCGTGACGGGGGGCCGGCTGCACGCGTCCGCCCCTCACTGCCGCGTGAAGCTCTCCACCGCCAGGCCAGGCTCCGGCCCCGACGTCTCGCCGCCGCCCGCGACCAACACGCGCCCCTGGAACAGCGCCACGCCGTGCCCGTGCCGCGCGGTCGGCATCTCGGCCTCCGTGCGCCAGGCATTCTCGAGCGGGTCGTACACGTCCACGCGCCCGGTGACGCCCTTGCCATTGCCCGAGAGCAGCGCGGACTCGCCGCCGAAGACGTAGAGCTCGCCCTGCCACCAGACCGCGCGCCCCATTCCGGCGCGCGGCAGCGGCAGCGCGGCGTAGGCGCCGGCGGTGCTGCTGGTCCAGGCGCCGGTCTGCGGGTCGTAGCACTGCACGGTGTCGAAGCCGATCGCGACCGGCCCGCCTTCGCCGTTGCCGAAGCCGTAGCCGCCGAGGATCCACAGCCGCTGGCCGTCCGTACCGGTGGAGGCGTGGTGGCGGCCGGCGTGCAGCGGCATCGGCAGCAGCAGCGTCCAGGCATCGGCCTGCAGGTCGTAGCGCGCGAAGAGGTCGGAGGTCGAGCCGCCCACGAGGCCGCCGGCCGCGTGGAGCTGGCCGCCGATGACCGCGGTGCAGACGGACTCGCCGGGCCACGGCAGCGGGGCGCCCAGCGTCCACTGGCCCAGCGCCGGATCGAAGATCTGCACGCGCCCGGCCGCGGCGCCGCTGCCGCCGACCAGCACCAGCCGCCCGCCCAGTTCCTCGGCCGCGTGGCCGCCGCCCGGGAAGGGCCGCGGCGGAAGAAGCGTCCACGCCAGCGGCGGCACCAGCGAGCCCATCAGGTCCAGCGCGAAGGTGGCCGGGTGCTCGGGGCCGACGACGTACAGCGTCCCGTCGACGACGGCCGCGGCGGCGTCCGACAGCGCGAAGGGCAGCTCGCCGCCGCCGCTGCTGCCGCCGCCTCCGCCGTCCATCTCCCACGTGCCGGGCTCGTTGCCGGCGGGCACGAACAGGTAGCGGAAGGCGCCCGTCAGCGTGTCGGACTCACCGTCCGAGACGACCGTGACGTCGATCAGGTCGGTGGTGGGCGCGGACTGCGCCGGGGCCAGCGCGACGATGTGCGTCGGCGAGACGGACAGCACCTGCGCGGGCAGGCCGCCCACGAGCACCGCGGTGCTCGCGAGGGTGCCGGCGGCGTTGCGCACGCCCAGCACGAGGCGCGTGCCGCCCGTGGCCGGCCCACGCCAGGGCGTGACGTCCAGCACCTGCAGCGCCGCGGTCGGCGCCTCGACCGGAGCCAGGATCTCGATCTCGCTGTTGCTGTAGTCCACCGCCACCAGCACGCCGCCGGGGCCGGGCAGGAGGTCCAGCGCGCCCGTGACGGGCAGCACGGTCTGCACCGACGTGACGCTGCGACCGTCGGCGGCCAGCTCGATGCGCCGCGCCTCGCCCAGCCATCTCTGCGCGACCAGGTTGCCGCGCATCGCGCCGGCGAAGGCGTCGCTCTGGTACTCGCACAGTCCGTCGCTGGAGGAGGGCAGCGTGACCAGCGTCTGCGTGAACTCGCCCGGCAGCGCGGGCTCGACGTGGTCGCGGTAGACGTTCTGGCGCAGGTCGGACAGGCCGCGCCCGCGGTTGGGGCTGCCGTAGTAGTTGCCGGACTCGACCAGCAGCAGCTCGTCGGGCTCGTCGGGGTGGTACGAGGTCTGCGTCGTGGCCGAGGTGCTGGCCGGGCCGTAGCCGGCGTTGGGGCCGTTGTCCGTGGCATACAGCTTCTTGCGCGTGGTGTAGACCAGGTCGAACGGGTTGCGCAGCCCAAGGCCCTGCGCGAAGACGTGGCTGCCGGGCGCGAGCAGCGAGACCTCGCCCAGCAACTGGTCGGTCACTGGCAGGCCCGATGTCGCGTGCACGTACTCGACGGCGCCGTCGAAGTCGGCGCGGCTGGTCTGCGCCTTGAGGATGGCGGCCGAGAGCGGCGACTCGGGCAGGTCGCCCATCGTGATCCACTGGATCCCGGCGTTGCTGGTGCTGCCCAGCGCGATCAGCAGGTCGCCGTTGTGGTCGAACTGCAGGCCGTTGACGGCGTGGCCGGTGTTGGGCTGCGGCAGGCCGGTGACCAGCGGCTGCGGGGACGCGAAGGTCGGGCCCTGCAGGATCGAGACCTGGCCCCAGTACGTGGACGGTTGCGTCACGACGCCGCCGCCGTCGGCGTAGTGCCAGCCGTGCCCGACGTGCAGGTGCGGCGGCGAGGCGTTGTCGAAGGGGCTGAAGGCGATGCCGAGGATGTTGCTGTTGGGCAGGCCCGAGACGCCGGCGTACGTGTCGATGGCGACGGCGTTCCAGGCGTCGTCGAAGGTGATGGCCCAGATCTCGCCGTCCAGCGTGCCGACGTACAGGCGGCCGTCGGGGCCCCAGTCGGCCGAGGTGGGCGCGGGCACCCTCACGGCGGCGATGCGCGCGAAGTTGACCGTGACCGGGCCACTGCCGACGTAGGTGAAGCTGCCGGCGTTGCTGCTGCCGGCCGGCGTGACGACGCGCACGACCAGCGGCCCCGCGGCGTGCGGCGGCGTGGTCAGCGTGATCTGCGTCGGCTGGATGTCGAGGCCGGAGGCGGCGGTCAGCGTGACGTCGCCCCACTGCACCTGCGTTGAGGCCGCTGGGAAGAAGCCCAGGCCGTCGAGGACCACGACGTTGCCGCCGGCGACGGAGCCGTCGGCGGGAGTGATGGCGTTGATCACCGGCCCGCTGGCGCTGGCGTCGTAGCCCGCCAGCAGCGTGGCGACGTCCTGTGGCTGGCCGCCCAGCGTGGCCGCCAGCGTCAGCGGCAGCACCGAGATGTCGGGCACGGCGTAGCGCGCCTCGAGCGCGTGCGCGCCGGCCGGCAGCGAGAGCACGCCGCTGGCGGGCGCGCCGTCGACGAACAGGCGCGTCTGGCTGCCGCCCACGGCGACGAAGCTCCACGCGCCGCCTTGCGGCAGCGACAGCGTGGCGTCCAGCGTCACCATGCACTGGCCGGTGTAGGGCGAGCCGCCGACGAAGCCGTCCTGCAGCGGCACGAGCGGCTCGTCCAGCACCTCGGCGAAGTCGGCCGCGACGGGCTCGGCGTCCAGCAGTTGGGCCGGGTCGGCGGCGCCGCTGCCGTAATAGCGGGCCAGCGCGCCCGGCGCCTGCGTGACGGGCAGCACCTGGAAGGCGTGACTGGCCAAGGCGGTGTCGGGCGGGACGCCGTCGTCGCCCGCCGTGAGCGTGGCTACGTGCGGCCCGAGCGCGACAGTCGGCGTCAGGATCGGGCCCGAGCCGGCGGCCTCGCCGTCCAGCTTCCAGGTCCACGACGCGATCGCCTGGCCCGCCTCGTGCGTGTGGCTGGTCGAGCCGTCCAGCGCGATGGACGCGACGCCGTTGCCGTCCCAGTCCACCACGGCGCCGGGCGCGACGATGACCGCGTGCACGTCCGGGTTGGTCTGCAGGCAGATGTGCGCCGCCGGCGTCATGACCACCGTGAGCGGGCTGAACGATTGCACCACGGCCCACTGGGCGTAGAGGTCGCTGCCCAGCGTGGACGGCAGCTTGAAGGACAGCTTCAGCGTGCCCAGCGGGCCGGCGTTGAGCAGCAACTGGGTCTCGGCCGAGGTGAGCAGGCGGCAGCCCGAGGCGAAGTCGGGGAAGGCCGACAGGTCGAGCGGCAGCGGGCCGTAGACCGAACTGCTGTCGCTGGTGCCCAACAGGAAGATCGCGAAGGCGCCGGGCGGCGCGCCGCTGAGGCTGACCTGCGTCTTCTGGCCCGGGATGATCGAGCCCGAGACGGCGATGCCGGGCGGGGCGGGCCCGCAGCCCGTGCCGTAGATCTCCGTCTGCGCCAGCGCCGGCGCAGCGACGGACAGCAGGGCGGCCAACCGGAGAGCCACGCTCGCGCGCGTCATGACGGGCATCCTACCCGAGCCCTGAACCCGCCGGCCGGCCGGTCTGGCAGGAGCAGGCTGCTAGACTCCGGCGATGCATCGTCCCTTGCACGTGCTGTTGCTGTTCGGAGCCGCGGCTTGCGGTTCGGACCAGGCCAACGTCGGGCTGGAGGCGACGGCGCAGGAGGCGCCGGCGTGGCCACGGGCCGCGGCCACGCACCCGCCGGATCTCTACAGTCAGGCGGGCCTCGAGGCTCTTGTGGCCGAGGCCTCGGCCGCGCTGGACAAGGGTGCGGGCGTGCGCCTGCGCCAGCCGGTGCCGGCCGTGCTGCTGACCGCGGAGCGGGCCCTCGCGCGCCGCAAGGCCTTCGCGGCCGCCTTGCCGGAGGGCTCGGGCGCCACCGCGGGCTTCGAGTTCCTGGCGGACTTCGTCTTCTCGCAGACCATGCTGGGCCGCTACCTGCCGGACGAGAAGGTGCTGTACGTGATCGAGGACGTGGTGCGTGCGCACGCCGGCGAGGGCCCGCGCGCGCGGGAGCTCCTGTTCGCGGTCGTGGCGCACGAGCTGACGCACGCGCACGACGACCAGGTCTACGGCGTCTTCCCCGACCCGCTGCAACTGCTCGAGCGCATGGGCGAGGGCGACTACTCGGAGCTGCCCGCACTGCAGGTGACGATGTCGCTGCTCGAGGGCCACGCCACGTGGGCCTCGGAGCTGGCCTGCGCTGCGGCCGGCGTGGCGCCGCTGCGCGCGCCCACGCTCGAGGACGTGCGCGACGCGGGCGTCTTCGAGGGAGGCGACAACCCGCTGGCGCAGGGTCTGGCCGCAGCCGGCAATACGCTGGCGCGGCTCAAGCTGGTGCAGTACGTGCAGGGCCGCGAGTTCTGCGGGCGCGCCATGGACTTTGGCGGCGAGCCCTTCATGGCCCAGGTCTTCCGCAGCCTGCCGCTGACGGCGGAGGAGCTGGGCGATTTCGAACGCTTCAAGGTGCGCTGGGCCGAGGAGCGCGAGGCAGACACGGCCGAGGCGGCTGCGGGCGGCTGAGGCCAGCCAGCGCCGCGCATGGAGCGCGGCGCATGCCAGATGCCACAACACGATCCGCGCGGCGTCATTACAGTCGGTGCACGTGCCGTTCCCGCGCTCCCTGAGGATCCGACCATGATGCTGCGCAGCCTGTGCGTCGTTGCCGCGGTTGCGGCCCTTGCCGCTCCACTTCCGGCCCAGCGCCTGCTGGGCGTGTCCGGCGGCGCCCCGCTGGTTTTCGACTTCACCACGGTGGCCGGAGCGCCGTGCGGCCAGCCGCTGCCGTTCCTGCTGCCGACGCCCTACCCGATGCCCCCGGTGTGCGCCGGGCCCGTTCCCGGCCCGATCCTGCCCGGCACGCTGCTGGGCGACATCACCGACAACCCGCTGACGGACACGGTCTTCGTCACCGACGGCTTCGCCATCGGCGAGTACACCGGCGACACAGCCTGCTTCCTCCCGCCACCCGGCATGCTCATCAACCACTTTCCGGCGCCCCCGATGCCAGGCGGGCCGCTGACGGGCATGGGCATGGACCCGACCGGCGCGATCACCGGCGGCGTGCCCACGCTGTGGGTCACGGACGGCATGTTCCTCGCGGGCGTCGTGCCGTCGCCGCCGTTCACGTGCGCGCCGCCGGTCTTCGTGTTCCCGCCCTGCCCGATGCCGGGCATCGGCGCGCCGTTCACGGACGTGAGCTGGGACCCCTCGACGCTCACGATCTGGGCCTGCGACGCGGCGGGCTTCGTGCACAACTTCATGCCCATCGCGGCCGGGTGCGTGGCCACCATGGCGCCGTTCCCCGCGGTGACCTGCGCGCTGTTCGGGCCGCTGACCGGCATCGCCTACGACACGGGCACTCCGGGCATCCTCGCTCCGCTGCCGGCGCTGTTCGTGACGGACGGCGTCATGGTCCAGTACCTCACGCTGGGCGGCGGGCCGTCGCCGCCGGCCTTCTACGCGCCGCTGCCGTGCTCGCCCACGCCTGCGCCGCTGGCCGGCCTGGCGCTGACGCACCGCAGCGTGTCCTACGGCGCACCGCGCATCGTGGCCACGCTGGGCTCCTTCGGGCAAGCCACCTCGCCCGGGCCGACCTTCGGCCTCGAGATCACCGGCACGCCGCCGGGTTCCGCGGTCTTCCTCGTGGCGGCGATCAACATCCCCGGGCCGGGCTTCGCCTGCCCGCCGTTGGGCGCGGTGGGCACCACGCTCTTTGTCACGCCGCCCTTCATCGTGATCCTCGCGCTCGGGGCGCTGCCGCCTGGCTGCGTCGCCATTCCGACGCCCATCCCGCCTGCAGTGCCGACGGGCGTGCAGGTGTTCCTGCAGGCCATCATGATGGCCGGCGGACCGCCGGCGGCGGACGCGACCAACGGTCTGGCGATCACGGTGGGGCCGCCGTAGCAGCGGGTCAGCCCGCGTCCAGCGTCCGCGCCAGCAGCTCGCGCACGGTGGCCGGGTTGGCCTTGCCGCCGCTGGCTTTCATCACCGACCCAAGCAGCGCGTTGAACAGTCCCGTCTTGCCCGCGCGGTAGCGGGCGACCATGTCCGCCTCGCGCGCCAGCACCTCGGCCACCACGCGTTCGAGCTGCCCGGCGTCCGAGACCTGCAGCAGGTCCAGCGCCTCGGCCACCGCGCGCGCCGGCTCGCCCGGCCGCGACTCCATGGCCACGATGACCGTGCGCATGGCCTGCACCGACAGCGCGCCACCGGCCGCGAGCGCGAGCAGCTCGCCGAGGCGCGCAGGCGTGACGGCCAGCTCGGGCAGCGCGATGCGGCGCTCGTTGGCCAGGCGCAGCGCGTCCACCAGCACGGCGCCGGCCACCGTGGCGGCCGGCACTCCCGGCGCGGCGTCCAGCGCGGCCTCGAAGTACTCGGCGCGCTCGGGCTCCTCCAGCAGCGCGTCGGCGTGCTGCGCGGCGACGCCCAGCGCGACGTAGCGCTGCCGGCGCTGCGCCGGGTCGCGGCCGGCCAGCGTGCGCCGCAGTTCCTCGACCCAGGCCGGGTCCACGTCGAACTCGGGCAGGTCGGGCTCGGGGAAGTAGCGGTAGTCGTTGGCCTCTTCCTTGGTGCGCACCGGCGCCGTGCGCCCGCGCTGCGGGTCGAAGGCCAGCGTGGACTGCACGATGCGCCCGCCCGCGTCCAGGATGGCGGCCTGGCGCTGCATCTCGGCCGCCAGCGCCTGGGCCACGAAGCGGAAGGAGTTGAGGTTCTTGATCTCGCAGCGCGTGCCGAGGGTGCTGCTGCCGGTGGGGCGCAGCGAGACGTTGGCATCGCAGCGGAAGCTGCCCTTCTCCATGTCGCACTCGGAGACGCCCGCGAAGCGCAGCGTGCGGCGCAGCGCAGCCAGGTAGGCGGACGCCTCCTCGGGGCTGCGCAGCTCGGGCTGCGAGACGATCTCCAGCAGCGGCACGCCCGCGCGGTTGAGGTCCACCAGCGACAGGTCCATGCCCGCGGGGTGCACGATCTTGCCGCTGTCCTCCTCGAGGTGCGCGCGCACCAGCCGCACGTGGCGCGTGACGCGCCCGCTCGCGCCGTCGGGCGCCTCGAAGTCGAGCGCGCCGCCGCGGCACAGCGGGCGGTCGTACTGGCTGATCTGGTAGCCCTTGGGCAGGTCGGGATAGAAGTAGTTCTTGCGGTCGAACTTGGTGCGCGGCGCGATCTCGCAGCCCAGCGCGAGGCCGGCCAGGACCCCCAGGCGCAGCGCCTGCGCGTTGAGCACCGGCAGCGTGCCGGGCTGCGCGGTGCACACCGGGCAGACCAGCGTGTTGGGCTGGGCGCCGAAGCGCGCCTCGCAGCGGCAGAAAAGCTTGCTGCGCGTGGCCAGCTGCACGTGCACCTCGAGGCCGATGACCGGCTCCCAACGCGTGGCCGTGGCGCTCATCGCGCGCCTCCCGCGGCGGCCGGCGCGCCGGCCCGGAAGGTCTCGCAACGCTCGGGCTCGCCGCGCGCCTCCTCGAAGGCCGCCGCCGCCGCGAGCACGCGCTGGTCCTGCGCCGGGGCGCCCACGAGCTGCAGGCCCACCGGCAGCGGCGCGCCGGGACCGCGTGCGAGGCCGCAGGGCACCGACACCGACGGCAGCCCGGCCAGGCACACCGGCGCGGTGAGCAGGTCGCACAGGTACATGGCGTACGGGTCGGCCGTGCGCGCGCCCAGGGCAAAGGCCGGGAAGGGCGAGGTGGGCCCGGCCAGCAGGTCGAACTCGCGGAACAGCGCGAGGAACTCGTCCAGGATCAGCCGCCGCACCGCGAGCGCCTTCTTGTACCAGGCGTCGAGGTAGCCGGCCGAGAGCGCGAAGGTGCCCAGCAGGATGCGCCGGCGCACCTCGGGGCCGAACAGCGTGCCGCGCGTGCGCAGGTAGGTCTCCAGCAGCTCGACGCCTTGCGCGCGCGGGCCGTAGCGCACGCCGTCGAAGCGCGCCAGGTTGGACGAGGCCTCGCTGCTGGCCACGATGTAGTAGACCGGGATGGACAGGTCCATGTGCGGCAGGCGGCCGAGCGGCAGGCGCGTGACGCGCGCGCCGCGAGACTCCAGCAGCTCCAGCGCCGCGTGCGTGCGCGCGCGCACCTCGGCGTCCACCGAGTCGTCCAGGAACTCGCCCGGCACGCCCACGCGCAGGCCGGCCAGGCGCCGCTCGGCCGCGACCGCCGACGGGCGCGAGCCGGGCCAGGTGGTGGCGTCGCGCGGGTCGTGCCCGGCGATGACGTCGTAGGCCAGGGCGGCGTCGGCGGCGTCCGCGGCCAGCGGCCCGATGACGTCCAGCGAGCTGCCGAAGGCCACCAGCCCGAAGCGCGAGACCGCGCCGTAGGTGGGCTTGAAGCCGGTCACGCCGCACAGCGCCGCGGGCTGGCGGATGGAGCCGCCCGTCTCGCTGCCGAAGGCCAGCGGCACGAGGCCCGCCGCCACGGCCGCAGCGCTGCCGCCGCTGCTGCCGCCCGGCACGCGCGCGGTGTCCCACGGGTTGCGCGTGGGCCCGAAGGCCGAGTTCTCGGTCGAGGCGCCCATCGCGAACTCGTCCATGTTGGTGCGGCCGACGGGCACGGCGCCCTCGGCCAGCAGGCGCTCGGCGACGTGGCTGCTGTAGGGCGCACGGTAGCCCTGCAGGATGCGGCTGGCGCAGGTCAGCGTCGCGCCCTGCAGCGCGATGTTGTCCTTGATGGCCACCGGCACGCCGGCGAGGCGCCCGGGGTCCCGGCCGGCACGGACCTGGGCGCGCACCTCCTCGGCGCGCCGGCGCGCGGCGGCGGCGTCCACGTCGAGGAAGCAGTGCAGCCGCCCGTCGTGAGCGGCGATGCGCGCCAGCGACTCCTCCGCCAGCGCCACGGGGTCCAGCCGGCCGGCGCGCACGCCGGCGGCGATGTCCGCCACGCGGCTCACCCGGGCGACTCCTCGTCGGCCGGGTCCGGATCCGCGTGCGCTGCCGGCTCCTCGGGGCCGAAGTCCGCGTCCAGGATGCGCGGGACGACCAGGAAACCCTCGCGGGCGTGGGACGCCAAGCCCAGCAGACGCACGCGCGCGTCCGCAAAGGGCACCACGCTGTCGGCGGCGGGCGCGCCAGGGACCGCGAGCGTGTGCACCAGCGGCGCGACGCCCGCGGTGTCCACGGCCTGCAGGGCGCGGAAGTGCCCGAGGATGCCGGCGAGCTGGGCGGCGGCGGCGCGGCGCTCGTCGTCGGAGAGCCCGAGGCGCGCGAGGTGCGCCACGTTGGCGGCCAGGGCGGCGTCGACGGCGGGTTCGTCGGGGGCGGGCATGGCGGGAAGCGCCGCATGCTAGCAGGCGGTGATGCACGCCCGCAGCGACGTGATGCCGGGCGCAGCCGTCCGTCTGGAGTGGCATGGACAAGATCCAACCCTCGACCTGGTCGCTGCCGCGCGCAGGGAGCGAGCTCGCGCTCTCGCTGCTGGATCTGCTGCTGCCCGGGCGCTGCGCGGCGTGCGGGCTCGCGTGCCGGGAACCGCTGTGCCCCGTGTGCCTCGCGCGCTGCGCGACGCCCGCCGCGCCGGCGTGCCTGCGTTGCGGGGCGCCCTGGTCGCGCGCGCGCCGGGCGGGAGGCTGCGGCCGCTGCGCGCGCTTCGGCCGCCCGTTCGCGTTCGCGTCGGCGGTCGGATTGTGGCGCTACCGCGGGCCGGCGCGGGCTCTGGTCCACGCCTTCAAGTACGGCGGCCGTCGCGACGTGCTGCTGCCGCTGGGCGCGCGCCTGGCCCAGGAGGCGCGCGTGGCGCCGCTGCTGGCGCGGCGCCCGGTCATCGTGCCGGTGCCGGCGCGCGCGGCCTCGCGCCGACGGCGCGGCTACGACCAGGCGCTGGACCTGGCCGCGGGCCTGGCGCGTGCCGCACGCCTTGCGTGCGAGCCTCGCGCCCTGCGCCGAAGGCGCGAGGAAGGCCCGCAGGCTGGTCGCAGCCGGGCCGCGCGCCGGCGGCAGGCGGCCGCCGCTTTCCGCGCCTTCGCCCCCGCGGTGGCCGGACGCGACGTGCTGCTGGTGGACGACGTGCTGAGCACCGGATCCACCGCCGACGCCTGCGCCCGAGCCCTGCTGATTCGCGGCGCCCGCCGCGTCGACGTGCTCACGCTCACGACGTAGGGCGTCGTCGTGGTCAGCGAGCGAGCTTCGGCTGGAGGCGCGCTGGCGCCTCGGCTAGCCTTCAGGAAGCAGGCGCTGCGCGCCTGGCTTCCTTAGGGCGTCGAACGAGTCGCCAGCGCGCCTCCAGCCGAAGCTCGCTCGCTGACCCGCGACGACGTCCGCGCGCACGGGGTCGGAGAGTCGCGAGGCTTCGAGGATGCCGGCGGTCGAGACGGTGGGCGGCGTGGGGCGTTCCCCGCGCGTTCGCCTCGGCCGCCCGCCGCATCGGAGCCCCAGCCCATGCGCAGCGGGCGGCCGAAGCTCCCGCGCACATCGAGAACTGGCAGCGACGTGATCCCTGGCGCATGAGGCGCCGCTGCGCGGCGCCCCCGGAGCTCGCTCGCCGGCCGCGGCGATCACGGGCTCCGCGGGCCGCGGGGACCAGTGCCGCGCCTCGGTGCGCACAGGCCGGTCACGCAGCCACCGAGTCCGCCCAGGGGCGTCCGCTACCGGCGACGCCACCGACTCCGCGAGGGAACCTCACTCCACATGCGGGAGCCGCGGGCGGCACGCGCCCTCGGCCTGTGCGCGCGGACGACGTCAGCGCTCGTCGAGCAGCCATTCGACCGCGCCGGGGAAGTCGGCAGCGACATGGTCGGCGCGGGCGTCCTGCGGCAGCGGGTGGCCGGTGCGCACGAGGATGCGCGGGCCGGCGCCGGGAACGTCCGGGAACAGGTCGCGCGGGCTGTCGCCGATGAAGGCGCTGCAGCCGAGGTCGATGTCGTGCTGCGCCAGGGCCAGCTCGAGCAGGCCGCGGGCCGGCTTGCGGCAGGTGCAGGCGTGGCGATAGGCGACGGCGCGGCCTTCGGGGTGGTGCGGGCAGTAGTAGATGGCGTCGATGGCGCCGCCCTGCTCGCCCAGCTTGCGCGCCAGCTCCTCGTGCAACTTGCCCAGGTCTTCCTCGGTGAGCAGGCCCCGCGCGACACCCGACTGGTTGGTGAGCACGATGCGCAGCCAACCCGCGTCGGAAAGCCGGTGCAGGGCCGCGCCGACGCCGGGCAGGGGCACGATGTCCTCGGTCCGCGCCGGCCAGGCGCGCTCCTCGATCAGCGTGCCGTCGCGGTCGAGGAAGACGGCCGGGCGGGCCATGTGCGTCAGGCCCGCGGGAAGAGGGCGCGCTCGACCACGTCGCACAGGGTGTGCGCGCAGAGGATGTGGACCTCCTGGATGCGCGGCGTGTGGCGGCTGGGCACCATCAGGCACACGTCGGCCAGGGCCCGGCACTGGCCACCGCCGGCGCCGGTGAAGGCCAGGGTGGGCAGCCCGAGGGCGCGCGCCTGGCGCAGGGCACGCACCACGTTTTCGCTGTTGCCGCTGGTGGAGAAGCCCCAGGCCACGTCGCCGGGCCGCGCCTGGGCCTGCAGCATGCGCGCGAACGCGTCGGCCCAGGAGTAGTCGTTGGCGATGGCGGAGAGCGAGGCCGCGCCGTTGAGCGCCACGGCGGGCAGGCCGGGCCGGTCGTAGGCGAAGCGGCCGACCAGCTCGCCCTCGACGTGCAAGGCGTCGGTCATGCTGCCGCCGTTGCCGAAGAGGATGGCCTTGCCGCCGCGGCGGTAGGTCGCGACCAGCAGCTCGCCAGCCCGCTCGAGCGGTTCGGCCAGCTCGGCCTGCGCCGCGGCAAGCACGCGCTGGTGCTCGGCGAAGGCCTCGTCGATGACGGCGCGCAGCCTGGCGGGGGCGGGGCGGATCTCGGACATGTTGGGCAGTCTACTTGATGCGACGGCGCAGCCGCCCTCAAGATGCACGCATGGCCGCCGTCGCCGATCGCCGAGGGGACCCGCGGGCGCTCGCCGCCCGCCCGGTGCGGCAGGCCGTCTTCCTGTCCGACCTGCACCTGCACGGCGGGGATCCGGCGGGCGTGGAGCGCGCGCTGCGCCGGGTGCGGGACGCGCGCGACGAGGGCGCCGACGCGCTGTTCGTACTGGGCGACGCCTTCCTGGCCTGGCTGGGGCCGGCCTCGCTGCGCGACGCGGGGCTGCGGCCCTTCCTGGACGAGCTGGCCGACGCGGCGGCGGCCGGCATGCGGGTCGTGCTGTTCCACGGCAACCACGACTTCCTGCTGGGACGCGACGTGGAGCAGGCGCTGGGAGTCGAGGTGGCCGGCGCGGCGCTGGACGTGACGCTGGGGGGGCTGCGCGCGCGACTGCTGCACGGCGATGCCATCTGCACGCGCGACGTCTCGTATCACCGGCTGCACCGCGTGCTGCGCGGGCGCGCCTTCCGCTCGACCTTCCTCGCGCTGCCGCTGGCGGCGCGCACGGCGGTGCGCGACCGGCTGCTGGCCGCGGCCAACCGCGGCACGGCGACCAAGCCGCAGGAGGTCATGGCCATGGTGGACGAGCGCGTGGCGCAGGAGCTGGCCAGGGGCGCCGACGTGCTGCTGGCCGGGCACGTGCACCGCGCGCGTGACGCGACCTTCCCGGGCGGCGGGCGGCTCGTGGTGCTGGGCGACTTCGAGAGCACCGGCAGCCACGCCGTCTTCCGCGACGGCCGGCTGCAGCTGCTCGCGCGCGATGCCCGCTACCAGCACGCGCCCGGCGCCGTGGTGGCCATCGACGGCCCGGCCGGCTGCGGCAAGTCCTCGGTGGCGGGCGCGCTGGCCCGGCGGCTGGGCTTCGGGCGGCTGGACAGTGGCGCGGTGTACCGCGCGGTCACGGCGCGCGTCCTGTCCGCCGGGCTGCGGCCGGGTTCGCCCGACGTCGAGCGCCTGGCGCGGTCGCTGCTGCTGGAGGTCGAGCAGGACGGACGCGTGATCCTGGACGGCCTGCCGGTGCCGGAGGAGGTCCTGCGCGGCGGCGCCGTCTCGGAGGCGGTCTCCCCGGTCTCGGCCGACCCGGCGTTGCGCCAGGTGCTGCTGGAAGTCCAGCGCGCCGCCGCGCGCCGTTTCCGCGGCCTGGTGGCCGACGGGCGCGACATGGCCACGGTGGTCTTTCCCGAAGCCGTGGTCAGCGTCTACCTCGACGCGCGTCTCGAGGTGCGCGCCCGGCGGCGCTGGCAGGAGCTGCGTGGCACGGGGCACACGCTGGAAGACGTGTGCGAGCAGCTGGCGCAGCGCGACGACCGCGACCGGGGCCGGGCCACGGCGCCGCTGGCGATGGCCGAGCGGGCCACGCTGCTGGACACCTCGGACCTGACGCTCGAGCAGGTCGTGGAGTGCCTGCTGCTGCTCGTCCGCCCGGCCTTGGAGACGCGGGGGGCGTTCGGGTAGGATCCTCCCCCTTTGCCTCCGGCCCCGGATTGGCCGGTCGCCCGCACGCGGGACGGTTTCCCGCAACGCCCCCCGGACCCTCCCGCGCCCGTCGACCCGCGACGGCCCCGCGAACGGAGGCCAAGGACTGCATGAGCAACAAGGATCTCCTCAAGCGCTTCACGCTGCCCGAGAGCGAGCTGGACCGCGCCGTGGCCGAGGCCATGGGCGACCTCGCGACGGCCACGGTGGCCGAGCTGTATGACTCCTCGGTTCACGACTTCGCGCCCAACGCGCTGATCACCGGCACGGTGATGCGCGTCGTGGCCGACGACGTCATGGTCGACATCGGCTACAAGTCCGAGGGCGTCGTGCCGGTGTTCGAGTTCGAGGACTGCGGCGGCCCGCCCGCCTCCGGCACGCTCATCGAGGTCCTCATGGAGGGCGTCGACGAGGCCACCGGCCTGCTGCTGCTCTCCAAGCGCCGCGCCGAGCGCATGCGCGGCTGGGAGAAGATCGTCTCCAGCCACGGCGAGGGCGCCATCATCAAGGGCCTGGCCACGCGCAAGATCAAGGGCGGCCTGCTGCTGGACATCACCGGCGTCAACGTCTTCCTGCCCGCCAGCCAGATCGACATCCGCCGCGTGCCCGACGTGGGCCTGTACATCGGGCGCGAGCTCGAGTGCAAGATCATCAAGATCGACCGCGAGCGCATGAACATCGTGGTCAGCCGGCGCAAGCTGCTGGAGGAGCGCCGCACCGCGTTGCGCGACCAGCTGCTGGCCACGCTGCAGGAAGGCCAGATCGTCAAGGGCACGGTCAAGAACATCGCCGACTTCGGCGCGTTCCTGGACATCGGCGGGGTGGACGGCCTGCTGCACATCACCGACATGAGCTGGGGCCGCGTGAACCACCCCAGCGAGGTGGTGCAGCTCGAGCAGGAGCTGACCGTCAAGGTGCTGCGCTACGACAAGGAGCGCAACCGCATCGCGCTCGGCCTCAAGCAGCTCGAGGCCTCGCCCTGGGCCGAGGTCGAGAAGAAGTACCCCATCGGCAGCAAGGTCAAGGGCGAGGTGGTCAACATCATGCCCTACGGCGCCTTCGTCAAGCTGGAGGACGGCATCGAGGGCCTGGTGCACATCTCCGAGATGAGCTGGACGCGCCGCGTCAGCCATCCCAGCGACCTGGTCAAGATCGGCGACCCGGTCGACGTGGCCGTGCTCGACATCAACCAGGAGAAGCAGGAAATCTCGCTCGGCATGAAGCAGACCGAGACCAACCCCTGGACCGAGGTCGAGGACCGCTACCCGGTGGGCACCATCATCGAGGGCCTGGTCCGCAACCTCACCAGCTACGGCGCCTTCATCGAGATCGAGGAAGGCATCGACGGCCTGCTGCACGTCTCGGACATGAGCTGGACCAAGAAGGTCACGCACCCGTCCGAGCTGCTGAAGAAGGGCGATGCGGTGCGCGCCGTCGTGCTCTCGGTCGACACCGAAAAGCGCCGCGTCGCGCTGGGCATGAAGCAGCTCGAGCAGGACCCGTGGCAGGACGAGATCCCGCGCCGTTACGGCCCGGGCGACATCGTCACCGGCCGCGTCAGCAAGATCGCCAACTTCGGCGTCTTCGTGCAGCTCGAGGACGGCCTCGAGGGCCTGCTGCACATCTCCGAGCTGTCGGACCGCAAGGTCGACAACCCCGAGTCGGTGGTCAAGCCGGGCCAGCTCGTGGACGTGCGCGTGCTCAAGGTCGACACCGAGGAGCGCAAGATCGGCCTGTCGATGATCGGCGTGCCGCAGAAGTCGGCGCTCACCGACCCCAACCCGCCGCAGGAGGCCGCCGGCGAGCCGGCGATCTGACGCGCGGGCGCCGGCGGTGACGCGCGCCGGCCTGGCACTCGCGGCCGCCCTGCTGGGCGGCTGTGCGGCCGGCCCGCCGGCTCAGGCGCCGTTCGCCGACCTGCCGCCGCTGGACATCCGGCCGCGGCTCGAGCTGCTGCTCGAGCCCGCCGCTGGCCCAGGGCCGGCGCGAGCGCTGCACGTCACGCTGCGCCTGGCGCCGTCGGACGACCTGCCTCTACGCGTCGTGCCCTGTCGCCCCGAAGTCGGCTCGGCCCTGCTCGAGTTGACCGTGGCCACCTCGGACTACCGCGGCGACGGGCCGGCCTGCACCGGGCGCAGCCAACAGGTGCTGGTGCCGTGGAGCGGCGGCGGCGAGGCCACGGTGGGGCGGCCTTTCGAGTTGCGCGCCGAGGTCGCGCTGGGCAACGCGGACGGCGTGCTCGGGCGGCGCGTGCGCGTGGAGGGCCGGCTGATCGGTGTCGACCTGGTGCGCGCCGACGGGCACTCGGGCGGGCGCCTGCTGGGCGTTCCACCCGCGACGCTGGCCAGCCTGGCGCCCGCGCCGCCCGGCCTGCTGGACGAGCACCTGCAAAGCGGGCGGCCCGACGGTATCTTCCTCGCGGCCGCCGGCGCGCCGGCGGACTGGCGCCCGCTGGTGCTCGACCGCCTGGTCGGGTCGCTGCCGGCCAGCCGCGGCGCGACGCGCGAGGCCATCTTCGCGGCCCTGTTCTGGCTCACCGGCGAGAGCTGCGGCCGCGACATCCATCGGTGGAGCACGTGGTGGAGCGAGGAGCGCAACCGGACGGGGCGCTGAGGCCGGGCGGCGACCAGGGCGCCCTGCTCGACGGCACGATCAGCTGCCACACGCCCGAAGACCTGGCCGCGCGGCTGAAGCTCGCGCGCCCGCTGCGCGTCAAGCTGGGCGTGGACCCGTCCTCGCCCGATCTGCACCTCGGGCACGCGGTGCAGCTCGGCTTCCTGCGGCGCCTGCAGGACCTGGGGCACCAGGCGGTGCTGATCATCGGTGACGCCACGGCCATGGTGGGCGACCCGACGGGCAAGAACGTCACGCGTCCGCAGCTCACGCGCGAGCAGGTGCGCGCCAACGCGCGCACGTACTTCGAGCAGGCCGCGCTGGTGCTGGACATGCCGCGCGTCGAGGTGCGCTGGAACAGCGAGTGGTTCGAGAACATGGGCTTCATGGACTCGATCCGCCTCGGGGCCTGCATGACCGTGGCGCGCATGCTCGAGCGCGACACCTTTGCCGAGCGCCTGAAGGCCGGCACGCCCATCGGCCTGCACGAGCTGCTCTACCCGCTGATGCAGGCCCGGGACAGCGTCGAGGTCGCCGCGGACATCGAGATCGGCGGCACCGACCAGACCTTCAACCTGCTGGTGGGGCGCGACATGATGCGCGAGGCCGGGCTGCTGCCGCAGGTGTGCATCACGCTGCCCATCCTGCCGGGCCTCGACGGCGTGCAGAAGATGTCCAAGAGCCTGGGCAACTTCATCGGCCTGACCGAGCCGCCGCGCGAGATGTACGGCAAGGCCATGTCCATCCCGGACGCCCTGATGCCCGACTACTTCCGCCTGGCCACGCACGAGCCGCCGGAGCGCGTCGCCGGGTTGCTGGCCGGCCCGCCGCGCGCCGCCAAGGCCGCGCTGGCCGGCGCGCTGGTGGCCCGCTACCACGGCACGCAGGCCGCCGAGACCGCGGCCGCCGAGTTCGACCGCGTCTTCCGCGACCGGGGACTGCCCGACGAGGTGCCCAGCAGCCGTCTGCCCGGGGCCATGCTGGAGGACGACGGCGTGTGGATCGTGCGCGTGCTGCAGCACCTCGAGCTGGCAGACTCCGCCTCGTCGGCGCGCCGCCTGATCCGCGAGGGCGGGGTGCGCCTGGATGGCCGGCGCCTGGACGACGAGCAGGCGCGCCTGCCGCGCGGCGCGCGCGCGCTGCTGCAGGTCGGCAAGCGCCGCTTTCACCGCGTGGAGGTGCCGGAGTGAGGCTTTCCGTGAGCGCCGTCCTGCTGCTCGCGGCGTCCGGCGCGGCCGGCCAGCAGGCCGCCGGCGCAGCGGGGCCGTCGCCGGCCGACTCGCCCTGGTACCTCGAACGCGGGACGCAGACGCGCGAGCCCTTGCCGCTGGACCCGGTGTCCGACACGGCCACCCGCCTGACGCTGCTGCTGCGCGACGGCGCCGTGCCCGGCTTCTACGACGGCCAGTTCGCGGTGGTGCGCGAACGCTTCGACGAGCTGGCCCGACTGGCGCAGGACCCGGACCTGAACCACGTGCTGCGCGTCATGGCGGTCATGGCGCTGCAGGAGGCCGGCAGCGGCGAGGCGGTGGCCGCGGTGCTGGAGCCGCTGGTCCTGCCGACGCGCCTGGAGATCGACGCCGAGTACCAGGCCTTCGACGGCGCCGGCACCAACGACGACGCGGCGTTCATCGAGGACGTCCGGCGCGCGAACCTCTCGCAGCACGCGCGCTTCGCGCTGGCCAAGGACGGACAGCCGCTCCTGGTGCAGGAGAAGATCCGCGACCTCGAGGCGCGCATCCGGCGCTGGATGCCGGACATCCTCGATCCGACGCTGGACTCGGACCGCTACCGCCCCCTGGCCTACCGCCGGCAGATCGCGTTCGACATCGGCTACCACTACCAGCAGTTCGACGACTTCGAGAACGCCTCGCGCTGGTTCCGCTTGCTGACCGACGCGCTGCCGGGGCATGTCGAGACGCGCTGGGCCCACTACAACCTGGCTTGCATCGCGGCGCTGCAGGGTCGCGGCGACGACGCCCTGGCGCACCTCGAGGCGGCCTGGGCCGTAGGCTTCTCGGACGTGCGTTGGCTGCAGGAGGACGGCGATCTGGCCTCGGTGCGCGACCGGCCCGAGTTCCAGGACCTGATGGCCCGCATGCGCGACCTGGCTCCTGTGGTGCCGGACGACCCGCCGCGGGCACCGGACGGCCCCTGAGGGCCAAGCGGCAGGCACCGGCCAAGTGGCCCAAGCCGTTCCAACTCCTTGTTTTCAAGCTGCTTGCAACCCGTAGGCCGCGCCGAGGAATGTGGAGATCCTGTTGGCAGGTGGTGGGGTCAGTTGACAGCCGGCCGTCCGCGGGGTTTGATCAGCGCACGGCAGCCGGGATCGAAGTCCGGCGCCCGACCGAATCTCTACGTCGGTGGTGTGCGGGGCCAGAGCCGTTTTCCCCTCCCCAACCGCCATCTCCGGCCTCGTGGGCCACCGACTGGAACGTGTTGGTCCTGTCCGGCAACGGGCAGGACCAACTTTTTCCCCGTACGGCTTTCGTATTCTCGGGCGCTTTCCGACACCGCGCAGGGGTACGACTCTCGATGGATCACCGGTCGGGCGACGGCGCCGAAGGCGGGATCTTCTCCTACACCCAGATCCTGCACCTGCTCAAGATCGAGTTCGCGCGGGCTCGGCGCTACCAGTACGAGCTCTCCTGCATCCTGGTCGAGGTCGACCGGATGGGCAACATCGGTGACCTGCACGGCTCGGTCGTGCGCGACCAGGTGGAGGACTCCGTGGGCGACCTGCTCAACCGCCACTCGCGCAGTTGCGACTTCGTGGGGCGGCTGGGCGAGCGTTTCGTGCTGGTGCTGCCGCACACGGACCGCAAGGGCGCGCAGCTGCTGGCCCAGCGCCTGCACGACCGCGTGGCCGGCCTCGACGTGCGCGTGGACAGTCGCCCGCTGCGCATCTCGGCCAGCCTGGGCGTGGCGACGCTGCAGGATGACGACACCATCTTCTTCGACGCCGTCCTGAAGAAGGCCGAAGGCGCGCTGGCCCAGGTGACCGCACGCGGCGGCGACGCCGTGTCGGTGGACTAGCCGTCCACGACCACGGCCCGGGAGACGCCCGCGACCGGGTCGCCCGGGCCGGCCGAGACGTCGAACAGCAGCACGAGGCAGGCGGCCAGCGAAGCCCCGCCAGCCTCCTCGCGCAGGCGCACCGGCACCGCCACCTCGGTCGAGCCGTCGGGCCCGAAGCGCCCCAGGAAGGCCGGCTCGAGGCGCGACTTGGCCAGCACGTCGTCGTTGGGCAGGGGCACCTCGAAGGCGCCGGCGCGGAAGGACTCGCCGGCCCGTGGTGCGCGTGCCACCGCCAACTGCCAGTTCCAGCCCGGCGGGCCGGAGAGCCGCAGCCGGCCGGCGCCCAAGGCCTCCAGCGCCGGGGCCCGTGGCGGCAGCGGGCGCTCGCCGGCTGCCGGCGTGCCGGCCGCGGCGGACTCCGGCGGCACGCGTCCGGCCGCCTGCAGCAGCTCGTCCACGGTGCGCGCCATGAGCGCGTAGCCGCGCGCATTGGGGTGGTGTTCGTTGAACATCAGCGCGTCATGGCCCTCGACAGCAAAGGCCGCGCCGAAGGCGCGCTCATGGTCCACGAAGAGCAGGCCCTCGCTGGTCGCTAGCTCGCGCGCCACCGCCGACACGAGCGAGTGCGTGCCGCCGTTCTCGGCGTAGGACATCAGTACCGGCTCGGCGCCGTGGTCGCGGCAGGTCTCGACCAGCCGGCGCAGGCCGTCCCGCACCCGCGCCTGCAGGCCGGTCTCGCCGGCCGGCGCGGCCAGGCCACCCTCGGTCAGGTTGACCCGCTGCCCGCCCGCGCCGCGGTCGACCACGATCTCGCCGCGCTCGTCGCTGCGCACCTCGAACGAGCCGGAGCTGGCCACGCCCGAAAGCAGGACGCGCGCCAGGCGCACGAGGCGCAGGCGGCCGAGCAGCGCCGCCGGGCCGGTGTCCCGCGCGCCGGGGTTCCAGGCGTCGTTGAGGCCGGCCAGGACGAGCACGAGGTCCGGCCGGGTCGCGCGCAGGTCGTCCGGAAGGGCGTCCGCCACCTGCGCGGCGCTCTGCCCGGGCACGCCGCGGTTGACTACCTCCACCGGCTCCCTGAAGCGCGGGCGCAACCGGACCTGGAGCTGGGCCGGGAAGCTCCACTGCGGCACGTGGAGGCCGTAGGTGTTGCTGTCGCCGACGCACAGGATGGTCAGGGGTGCGTCGGCCGACGGCGTGGGCGGGCGCCGCAGCATGGCGCGCTGCACCAGCGGCGCTGCTGCCTGCAGGGCCAGCTCGACCAGCACGACGGCCAGCAGCAGGCCCAGCAGGCGTCGCGGCCAGCGGCGCCGGCGGGCCGCGCTCATGGCCCCGCGTCGCCCTCGACGCCGCCCGCGTAGCCTACGGCCCGCATCAGTTCGTAGAGGTCCATGCCGAGATCGCTGCCAGCCTCGGCTCCCCTGGGCGTGAATTGCGCCAGTGCCTCGCGCTGGCGCTCGTGCTCCGCGGCGTAGGCCGACAGCACGGCCTTCACGCGCAGCACGACCTGCGGGTCGGTCGAGGCCGAAAGGTCGCTGGTCTCGAGCGGGTCGGCGCGCAGGTCGTAGACCGCGAGCGTCTCGGAGCCGGGCACGATGGGCCCGGTGAGATCACGCTCCTTCGCCGGCGCCCACTGCACGTGCACCCGGCTGACGACCTTGAGGCCGTCGAAGACCGCCGAGCGATGCAGGACGTAGTAGCCCTGCGGCTGCGCGGGAAAGAAGGACAGCGCAGCGGCCACGGGCGCCGGCCGCAACGTGCCGCCCTGCAGCAGCGGGCGCAGGCTGCGGCCGTACAGGCTGGGCTCCGCTGGCAGGCCGGCGTAGTCGACCAGGGTGGGCAGGACGTCGCACAGCGAGACCTCGGCCTGCTCGACCCGGCCAGCAGGCACGCCGAGGTCGGGCCCCCAGACGATGAGCGGCACGCGCAAGACCTGCTCGGAGAGCCCGTTGCGGTGGCCAAAGCGGCCGTGCTCGAGGAACTCCTCGCCGTGGTCGCCGGTGACGACGATCAGCGCGTTCCCGAGCCGACCCTGGACTTCCAGCTGCTCCAGCAGGCGACCGATGTTCTCGTCCACCCAGGCCAGCTCGGCGTCGTACAGGTCCAGCAGCTGCCGGCGGTCGGCTGCGGACATCTCGGGCCGCACGAGGCCCGAGCGCGCGAGGCCCTCGCCGGTGATGGGGCCCGAGTAGGCGGGATCCGTGAACTGTCGCGCCAGCCGGCGCGGCGCCTTGTAGTCGTAGTGCGGGTCGAAGAAGTGCAGGAACAGCAGGTTGCGCGGCGCGTTGCTGTTGCGCAGCAGGGCCAGCCCGCGGTCGACCACCATGGCCGAGGTGACCTCGGTGTGGCTGCGGTGCTCGCGCAGCCCGATCTCGGTGCGCCGCTGCTCGGCGGTCAGGTCGAACAGCATCGGGTCCTGCGTGCCGCGCTCGTAGTACTTGAAGCCGCGCGAGAAGCCGTAGTGGCCGTGCACGTAGGGCCCGGAGAAGATGCCCATGGTGCGGAAGCCACCGTCCTTGAAGATCTCGCCCAGCGTGCGCCGGCTGCGGTCCAGCACCTGGAAGTCGATGTTGACGTCGTGCACGCCCGGCGGCAGGCCGGTGAACAGGGACATGTGCGCGGGCAGCGTCCAGCTCGTGGTCGAGCGCGCCTGGTCGAAGCGCGTGCCCTCGCGCGCCAGGCGCTCGAGGTGCGGCGTGGTCGGGCGGGCATAGCCGCAAGCCGACAGGTGGTCGGGCCGCGTCGTGTCGAGCGAGATGACGATGACCGTCAGCTCGCGCTCGGACGGCCCGCACGTCGGCAGGGCAGCCGCCAACAGCAGCAGCCAGTGCCGCAGGCCGCGCCTCGGCGGGCGCTCAGGGAGCATGCCGTGAGCGCCATCCGCCGGGAGCGGCGCCTGCCGGGAAGGCCACGCGCCGGCCTACCTGGGCGCGTCGCTGCCGGCGGCGGCGGGCGTCACCGGCGTAGGCGCTGGCGTAGGCGCTGGCGCGGCGGCCTTCTTGACCCAGCCGTGGAAGGACACGATGCGCGTGGGCATGTCCGGGTGGTTGGCGCGCACGACCAGGTTGCCGCGGAAGAAGTTCTCCGCGAGGGCCGCGTCGGCCGTCACGTCGATCTCGTACTTCAGCCCCTCCTGCAGCGTGCGCACGCTGGTCGCGAAGAACTCCGGCTTGGGCGCCTGGATGTCCACGGAGGTGAGCGCGTAGGGGGTTCCGGGGTCGTGGTTGGTGACCGTGACCGTGCGCGTCACCTTGGTGCCGGGCTCGATCTGGTCGAAGCTGATGGTCTCGGGGAAGTTGGGGTTGCCCGAACTGAACACCACGTCCGACTGCACCTGGCCGTAGACGAAGAAGTCGATGGTCTTGACGCGCTCGTGGCTGACCTTGATGCGCACCTTGGTCATGATCGGTCCCACCGCGCGCGGGCCGTCGAAGGCCAGCTTGATGCGCCGCGCTGCGCCAGCCTGGTCCAGCGCCTCGATCTTGAGGCCCTCGGGAAGCGGGCGGCCCTCGATGCCGGACTCGAAGCCGTCGATGGTCCATTCGCCGATGGACTGGGCCTGGATGGTCAGCTCGCGCTCCAGCGGGCCGCGCTTGCCCACGGTGCCGAGGTTGATCTGCTCGGGGCTGATGACGAAGGCCTTGCTGACGCGCGCGCGCACCGGCACGTGCACGGGCGGCATCCCGGCCTCGAGGCTGAACACGTCCATGCCCTTCTCGACCGCGCCATGTTGGCCTGCGGTGTTGAGCTGCACGCCCACGCTCATGACCTCGCCGGGCCTGAGCACCAGGACCGGCTGGTTGGCCACCACGGGCTTGGCCGGAACCGCGACGCCGTCGGGTCCGGACACGGTGACCACCGTGCAGCCGCAGGTGGTGCTCACGCGCTGCACGGCGAAGTCGGCCTGGCCCTTGTTGGTGAAGGTGACGGTGGTCTCCGGACCCTCGCCCTCGAAGACGTCCCCGAACTCGATCGCGGCGGGTTCGGGCAGGAGCGCCTGGGCGACCGCCGGGCCGGGGACGGAAAGGGCCGCAGCCAGGCCCAGGACGAGCGGAAGTAGGGTGCGCAGCATGATGGTGGGGACCTCCGTCAAGGAATTCGGGCCATCAGGTCGAAACGAAGCATCCGTAAGACGCACCGCGGCCGGCACTGCTGGTTCAATTCCGGGCCCGGCAGTGTCCGGGTAGACTGGCGCGCTCCCGCGCGTCCACCCGCACCGTCGTCCCGGTTCGCAGCCAAAGGTGCCAAATCGTGAAGAACCCGTCCATCACCGCTGCCTTCGTGCTCGTCGCCCTGGCCCTCGTGGTCGGAGGCCTGGCCCTGTCCTCCGGCAGCTCTGCCGACGAGGCCGGCGCCGGCGTCCTGACCGCGGGCGTCGCTCCGGCGAAGCCCGTCTTCGAGTCCCTGTCCCCGCAGGAGCTGCGCAAGAAGGGCCGCCTGGAGGAGACCCGCCGCGAGCTGGCGCAGATCCGCAAGGTGGGCAAGGAGGTTAGGCCCAACGTCTACCGGATCAAGGACGAGACGGGCGACCCGACGTACTTCTACGGCGACCTCATCGAGGGCGTCGGCCGCAACGGCGAGCCGCTCTTCCTCAGCGCCCAGTTCAAGCGCCTGCCCGCCGTGCCGCTGCGCGAGGCGCCCAAGCTCCCGGCCAAGCTCACGCCCAAGGTCAAGTCGGCCAAGGGCAACCTGATCAAGACCGGCAAGGACGGGGCTGACGGAAAGGACGGCGGCAAGGAAGACGAGAAGGGCGGCGGCGGTTCATCCCTGGGCGGCGGCAACTCCGGCGGCTGATCAGGGTCCTCCGGGCTCAGGGTTCCGCAGGGGGATCGGCGTCGGCCGAGTCGGCCGCCACGTGAGTCGCGAGGCGGCTGCCTAGCGCGACCACCAGCGGATGCCCGGCGTCCAGCGCCGCCGCGGCGCGCCACGCGGCGCCGGCGACGTGCAGGGCCTGGTGCTCGCCACCCTGCTCGAAGCGATACAGCAGCAGGCCGGTCCGCTGCACGTGCAGAGCCAGCGATCCGGGCTGCTCCGCCAGCGCCGAGACCAGCAACTGGTCGGCCTCGGCTGCGCGGCCGCAGAGCAGCAGGGCCTCGGCCAGCGCGGCGACCGTGGGGGCTTCCTCGGGCGCGGGCCAGGCGCGCTCGCGCCACGCCCGCAGCTGGCGCAGCCCGCGCTGCAGCGGGTCGATGGCCGCCGTGGGCTTGCGGGCCACGCGCAGCAGCCAGTCGCCATGCGCCGCCAGTGCCAGCGCCTCCAGGCGCGAGCCGGGCGCGGCCACCTCGACCGCCCGCTGCAGCAGGCGTCCCTGCTCGTCGCGGTCCCCGTGCGCGGCCTGCTGCGCCAGGCCCAGATGCGCCGTCACCGACGCGGGTTGCACGCGCAGGGTCGCGCTCCACAGGCTGGCATCGGCGTGGAAGTCCTGCGTACGCCGGACGCAGATCGGCAGCATGGCCACGGCCAGCACCAGCGCCGCTGCACCCGCCATGCGCGGGCGCCCGGCCAGCGGCAGGCCGGCCAGCGCGCCCAGGGGCAGCAGCAGCGGATAGGCGCCGCGGTCGTTGACCAGCGAGCGCAGCGTCACCAGCAGGCTGCTGCTGGGCAGCCAGGCCAGCAGCGCCCAGCCCAGCAACAGCGCGGCCGCCGGTGCGCGCCGGCGTGCCAGCCAGGTTGCCGCGACCGCCGCCAGCGCCAGCAGCGTCCACGGCCGCACCCAGACGGGCGGACCCGCGATCCAGGACTGCTGCACGTAATCCACCGACAGCTGCGCGGGACAGGCCACGTGCGCCAGCGTCAGGCCCGTTCCGTACAGCGCCCAGCCGGCCTGCGCCAGCGGCCCGCCGCCGTGCGGCAAGGTCTGCACCGGCGACAGCCCCTGCATGGCCACCTGCCGCAGCACGAGCCCGGCCGCGATGCCGGCGGCCAAGCTGGCGACCGCCGCGCCGCGCGGCCGGCCGAGGCGCCGCCACGCCAGCGCGGCGACCAGCGGCACCCAGCCGGCCGACTCCTTGCCGAGCAAGGCCATGAAGGCCAGGGCGCCCGCGGCGGCCAGCCAACCCGCGCGCGCCGCGGCGCGCGGGGCCTCGCCCGCGCGCAGTGCGGCCAGCAGGGCCAGCAGGCCGAAGAGCAGGGCGTACTGGTCGCCGCGGCTGGAGATCCAGCCCACGACCTCGACGCCCAAGGGGTGCGCGGCCAGCACGGTCGCGCCCAGCAGCGCCGGCGCCTCGGAGGGCGGCGGCAGCAGCCGGCGCAGCAGCAGCCATCCGGCGGCGATGGTCGCGAGGTGCGCCAGCAGCGAGTGCAGGTGGAAGGCAAAGGGCCCGAGGCGGCGCGACAGGTCCAGGTGGTGCGCCAGGGCACGCAGCGGGCGCCACACGTCGCGGTCGCTGTCGGCCGTGTGCGTGGCCGGATCGAGCAGCAGTTCGCCCAAGGTCGCCGTGGCAAGGCGCGGATTGTGATCGACGAAGCGGTGGTCGTCGTAGACGAAGCCGTTGCGCAGCCCGGCTCCGTGGGCCAGCAGGGCCAGCAGCAGCAACGCCGCCAGCCCGCGTTTCACGCCGTGCGTCCGAGCCGCAGCAGCAGGGACGGAAAGGCCTCGCACGGCGACCAGCAGCGCGGACAGGCACGCGTCTCCACGAGGCCCAGCGCATCGCGCGCGCCGTTCAGCTCGGGCAGGCGGCGCAGGGACCAGCCGACATCCGCCAAGCGCCCCAGCGGGCGGTCGAAGATCGAGCACGGGTAGACGGTCAGGTCCGCCGCCAGGAAGACCGAGGCGCGCAAGGCTCCGCAGGGCAGGCCCGCATCGCCCTCGCGCAGGAAGCGCTCGGCCAGGCGCCAGTAGCGGCGCTCGATCGCGTCGACGGGCGAGAGCGACAAGCCGCGCGCGCCTGCCACCGCGCGCACCAGCGCCAGCGCCGACTCGGCCGGCGGCTCCTGGCCAGCGGCGTTGCGGTAGTAGTGCGTGGAATGGTGCGCCAGGTTGAGGTGCACCTCGCGCGGCGTGACGCCGTCGGGCAGCCAGCGCTCGGGCGGGCCGTCCGGCCGCGCCGGCAGGTTGAGGCGCGACAGCGTCTGCCCGGCGAAGGCCGCGAAGCCGCGCCGTCGCACGCGCTGCAGCGCCCGCAGCGTGGCCCGCGCGCGCGCCGCCGCCCCCCTCCGCCCGCGCACGCGGTCGTGCACCTCGTCGGGGCCGTCCAGGCTGACGGTGACCAGCACGCGCGGCACGTCGCTGTCCAATGCGGGCTGCAGGGCCGACAGCGTGGCGCGCTCGTCCTGCCCCGCGGTGGGGAAGTCCAGCAGCGCCAGGTCGGGCAGGCGCGTGACCAGGCGTTCGATCAGCGCCGGCGCGTCGGGCCGCTCGACGAGGTCGCCGCCGCTCGGATTGACCCACGTCAGGTGGCGGTTGGCCTCCAGCACGCGTTCGACGTCCGCGAGCGGCGGGCCGTCGTGGGGCGTGCCGGCCCACAGCCGGCAGGTGCCACAGGTCAGCGAGCAGCGCTCGGTCAGGATCCAGGTGAGCTTGAAGGGATCGAAGGGTGCGCGCCGCGCGCGCCAGACGGCGGCGGCCAGCGCGGCGTAGCGGCGGGCGGCCTCAAGGCGCGACGGCATGGGCCTCTCCGGGCGCGGCGACGGGCACGGACAGCGCCAGGCGACAGGCGGCCAGCGCCGTGTCGACATCCAGCGCGCGCATGCAGCGGTGGTCGCGACAGGACGAGCGCTTCATGGTGCGGTCGTCGAGGCACGGGCTGCACGGCAGGTCCGCGAAGAGCGCCACGGCGCGCGGTCCCCGCGGTCCGTAGCGGTGGGGCGTGTTGGGGCCGTACAGCGCCACGCACGCTGTGCCCAGCGCGTCGGCCAGGTGCACCGGGCCGGTGTCGTTGGCCACCAGCAGTTGCGCGCGGGCCAGCAGCGCCAGCAGCTCCGCGCTGTCCAGGCGGCCGCACAGGTCGAGGGCCTCGGGCGGCAGGTCGCGCAGCACGCGGCGCACGAGGCCGGCTTCGGCGGCGATGCCGGTGACGACCAGGCGCGCGGCCTGCCCCCGGGCGAGCCGCCGGCCCAACTCCGCAAAGCGCCCGGGCTCCCAGCGGCGGCCGGGGAAATGGTCGCCGCTGCCGGGGTGCAGCACGACCAGCGGGCCGTCGCCGGGCAGGCACGCGGCCAGCAGCTCGTCGATGCGTGCCACGGCCGCGGGCTCGGCGCGCAGCGCGGGTCCTGGGGCCGCGGGCGGCAGGCCCGCCGCCCGCGCCAGCGCCGCGAAGGTGTCGGCCACGTGCCGCGTCGGGTCGTGGCGCACGGCGCGGTCCAGCAGCGGAGCGCGGCCCTGGCCCGGCGTGTCCAGCCCCACGACCGGGGCGCCGCTGGCCGCGCGGACCAGCAGCAGCGGCAGGCGCAGGAACTGCTCGGCGTCCAGCACCAGTTGCGGCGGGTCGCGGCGCAGCGTGCGCAGGTGCACGGCCAGGCGCGGCAGGCAGGCCGGATGCGCCGGATCGGGCAGCGCGAGCACCTGCACGCCCGGCAGGTGCCGACGCACGAAATCCGCGTTGCGCTGCAGCGTCAGCAGGCGCACGCGCCCGCGTGCGGCCGCGGCGCACAGGTGCGGCGCCAGCAGCGCCAGGTTCCCCAGGCCCCACAGGCGCAGCACGAGCACGTCGCGCGGGACACGGGGCAGCCGGCGCCGCGGCCGCCGTCCGGCCAGCCGCCCGAGCGGCACGCCCAGCGCGGCGTCCACGCTCTTGGCCGCATCCAGGAGGCGGCTGTGCCAGCTCATGCGAAGCGCCTCGACACGCCGGGCACGTGGCATTCGTCGCAGCTCGCGCACGGGCCGGGAAAGCGGCCGGCGCGCTGGGCGCGGCGCAAGGCGACGAAGGGCTCGGAGGCGAAGACCATGCCCGGCGTCGGGCCACCGGCCGCGGGCCGCGTGTCCATGCGCCCGAGGTCCAGGGCGCCGTCCTGGTCCGCGCAGCAGGCCGTGACACGTCCGTCCGAGAGCACGACCAGCGCCCCGCGCCAGGGCTCGCGGCAGGCGCGCGTACGGCGGCCGGTGCGCAGGCGCGGGATGAACTGCACCCGATCGCACAAGGGCGCGAGCCGGGACCGGAAGGCGTCCAGCTCGCCCGCGACCGACTCGTCCACGACCATCGAGACGTCCAGGCGCACGGCCAGGCCCAGGCGCCGCTGCGCCGCGCGCGCCTCGGCCAGGCGCGCCAGCACCGGCGCCTGCGCGTAGCCGCGGCGCGCAACGTGCGACTCCGGGCTGCCGTCCAGCGAGACCGTCAGGCGCGTCAGGCCCGCGTCCGCCAGGCGCGCGAGGCGGGCGCCGTCCAGGAGCGTGCCGTTGGTGGTCAGATAGCTGCGCACGCCGCGCCGCGTTGCGTGCGCCAGCACCTCGTCCAGCGCCGGGTACAGGAGCGGCTCGCCCCACTGGAAGGGCAGCAGCGTGCGCACCGTGGGCGATGTCTCGATCAGTCGCGCCACGACCGCGGGGTCGAGGTCGCGCGCGCCGCGCCGCAGGCCGCGGTTCACGTCGCAGTAGCTGCAGGCCACGTTGCAGCGGCTGGTCAGCTCGACGTTCAACTGCGTCAGGCGCGGCAGGCGCGCGGCGCCAAGCCGGAAGGCGGCCTCGTTGCGCACGGCGGCCAGCAGCGCGCGCGCGTCGGGCAGGCGCGTGGCGAGGAAGTCGGCCAGGTCCGGCTTGCGCAGGTAGTGGCGGGCGACCGTGGCGGCCAGCAGCTTCAGCATGCGCGGCGTCCTTTCACGCCCGGCCGCCGGGCGCGGCCGTCGGCCATCGTCACGGCCGCCGACGCAGCGATCAACGCCGCGGCGCGGGCAGATCCCGGCGGGCCGGCTGCTAGGATCCGGCCATGGCCGGCCGCCTGCTCGTCCTGGACGTCGTGGGGCTGGTGCCAAGCCTGCTGGGGCCGCGCCTCGCGGCGCTGGGACGCGCGGGCTGGCAGCGCAGCCTGCAGCCCGTCTTCCCGGCCGTCACCTGCACGGCGCAGGCCTCCATGCTGACCGGCCTGCTGCCCGACGGGCACGGCATCGTGGGCAACGGCTGGTACTTCCATGAGCTGTCCGAGGTCCTCTTCTGGCGCCAGAGCAACCGGCTGGTGCAGGCGGAGCAGGTCTGGGAGACGGCGCGGCGGGCCCGTCCCGGACTCCGGACCGCGCAGCTTTTCTGGTGGTTCAACATGTACTCCGGCGCGGATCTGTCCGTCACTCCGCGACCGGAATACCCGGCCGATGGCCGCAAGGTCCCGGGACTGTACACCCGGCCGCCCGAGCTGCGCGCGCGGCTCGAGCAGCTCCTCGGGCCCTTCCCGCTGTTCCGCTTCTGGGGCCCGGCCGCGGACCTGTCCAGCACGCGCTGGATCACGGACTGCGCCCTGCACGTGCTCGAGCGCGACCGTCCCGACCTGAGCCTGGTCTACCTGCCGCACCTGGACTACGTGCTGCAGCGGCACGGGCCGGCGCATCCGCTGGCGGCCGAGCACGCACGGCAGGTGGATGAGCAGGCCGGGCGGCTGCTGGACTTCGCGGCCTCCGACGGCCTGTCCGTGCTGGTCGTCTCGGAGTACGGCATCGGGCCGGTCTCGCGCGTGGTCTACCCCAACCGCGCGCTGCGCGAGGCCGGCTGGTTGACGGCGCTGTGGCAGGCCAGCGTGGGCGAGACGCTCGACGCCGGCGCCAGCCGGGCCTTTGCCGTGTGCGACCACCAGGTGGCCCACGTGCACGTGGCCGATCCGGCCGACGTCCCGGCGGTGAGCCGCCGCCTGGCTGCGCTGCCGGGCGTGGCCCGCGTGCTGCACGGCGAGACGCGCCGCGCCGCGGGCCTCGACCACCCGCGCGCCGGCACGCTGGTCCTCGAGGCGCAGCCCGATGCCTGGTTCGCCTACAACTACTGGCTGGACGACGCGCGCGCGCCGGACTTCGCGCGCACGGTGGACATCCACCGCAAGCCCGGGTATGACCCCGCGGAGTTGCTGCTGGATCCGGCGCTGCGCTTCCCGCGGCTGCGCATCGCCAGGCGCCTCGCCGCGCGCAAGCTGGGCTTCCGCAACCTGCTCGACGTGATCCCGCTCGACCCCGCGCCCGTCGCCGGCAGCCACGGCCACCTGCCGTCCGCGCCCGAACTGTGGCCGCTGGTGCTGGGCTCGCCCGGCGTGCCCGAGCCGTGCGGCCCCGACCTGCGCGCCGTGCACGACGTCATCCTGCGCGCGCTGGAGGCCGCCCCGTGAGCGCGCCTCGCCGGCTGGTCCTGGTGGGCGACGACCTGCCGCGCGCCGCCCGCGCGGCGCGGGCCGCCGGCTTCACGGTCGTGACGCGCGCGCCCGAGGCCGTGCTGTGCCACGGCGGCGACGGCACGCTGCTGCGCGCCCACCGCGAGTGGCCCGCTCTGCCCAAGGTGCCGGTGCGCGTGGCTGCGCGCGCCCGCCTGTGCCCCGAACACGCGTTGGAAGCCGTGCTGGAGCGGCTGCGCGCGGGAGACCTGCAGTGCGAGGCGCTGCCGCTGCTGCGCTGCGAGATGGGGCGCCTCGTCCTGCACGCCGTCAACGACGTCGTGCTGCGCAACGAGAGCCCGGCCACGGCCGTACGGCTGCGCGTGCGCATCGACGGCCGGGACAGCGGCGAGGTCACCGGCGACGGCGTCGTCTGCGCCACGCCCTTCGGCAGCACCGGCTACTACCGCAGCATCACGCGGCGCACCGTCACGCGCGGCCTCGGGCTGGCCTGGAACAACGCCACCGAGCCCCTGCCTCCGCTGGACCTGCCCGCCGGCCAGCCGCTGGAGATCGAGGTGCTGCGCGGCCCGGCCGTGCTGGTTCACGACAACGACCCGCGCGGCGTGGCGCTGCGCGAGGGCCACCGCGTGCGCATCACGCTGTCGTCCGCGGAGGCCGTCGTGCTCGGGCTCGACGCCCTGCGTTGCCAGCGCTGCCGCAAGGATGACGGGTCGGCCTTCAACCCTCACTGAGGGCGCGCGGGATCGAAGAGTCGCGAGGCTTCAAGACCGCCGGCGGTCGAGACGACTGGCGGCGTCGAGCATTCCCCGCGCGTTCGCCTCGGCCGCCCGCCGCATCGGGGCCCGAGCCCATACCTCATCCCACACGCGGGAGCCGCGGGCGGAAACGAGCGCGGACGATTCATGGACCGGAACGGAGCCTCCGCCCGCGAGCGACTCGCGGCACGCGCTCAACGCCCGCGCTCCAACCCCGCGGACGTCGTCGCGGGTCAGCGGTCGGGCTTGGGCTGGAGGTGCGCTGGCGACTCGTCCGACGCCCTCAGGAAGCCAGGCGCGCAGCGCCTGCTTCCTGAAGGCTAGCCGAGGCGCAAGCGCGCCTCCAGCCCAAGCCCGACCGCTGACCACGACGACGTCACCGCGCGTCACCAGTCGAAGAAATCCTCGACGTCCTCGGGGTTGCGCTGCCCGGGTCCCTGCGGCGGCGGGGTCTTGCCGGGCTCGAACTCATCACGGGGGGCGCGTTGCGGCGCGTTCGGCTTCTGTCCGCCGCCGTCGCGGCCGCTCTGCGTCCCTTGGCGCCCGCGTCCACCGCGGTCGCGGCGCTGGCTCCGGTCGCGTCCACCGCGGCGCGGAGCCCGTCCGCGACCGCCGTTCTCACGGCGCGGCTCGGCGGGCGGAGCAGCGGGTTGGCCGGGTTCCGTCGGCGCGGAAGGTTGTGCGTCTTGCGCGGCGGCGGGCAGGGCAGGCTTGTCAACCGGCTGGTCGGAGCGCCCGTCGCGGCCGCGTCCTCGGCCGCGCCGACCGCGCCGGCGCCGGCGGCGCGGGCCCTCGCCTGCGGGAGGCGCTGAAGCCCCATCGGTCCGGCGCGGGACGTTGTCGCGAGAGGCGTCGCCGGTGGCCGGCACCAGCTCGTCCGAATGGCCGTCTTGCGGCGCCCCGTCCGCGCGGGCCGGCTGCTCGGGATACGGGCCGAAAGGCCGGTCAACGGGCTGGTCGAGGGCGGCCTCGCGGCGCTGGCGGCCGCCGCGGCGGCCGCGACCGCCCCGGTGCCGGCGACGGCCCCGACGGCCGGGAGCCTCCTCCGCGAACGCCGCGTCGCGGCCGGCGTCCTGGTCGTCGCCGGGCTCGCGGTCGTCGACCTCCTCGTCGTGCGCCGCTGTCCGCGAGCCTGCGGCGTCCGAGGGCTCGAGCGTGGCGGCGCGCTGCGCCCAGTGGGCGTGCAGCTCGGGGTCAAGCAGCCCGGCCAGCGCGCCAACGTACAGCAGGTCGAGCGCATGGAGCGTCGTCGGGCGGCGCAGGAAATCGACGATGCGGAAGCGCCGGCTGCGGTGCGGTCGCTCGAAGCGCGACAGCGTGACCAGGATGTGCCGCAGCGAGGCCATGTCGCGGCGCGGGATGGACATGCGCAGCGCGGCGTGGTCGAAGAGGTCGTGCGCCACCAGCAGCGGGTCGCGCAGGGACGTGTCGCGCGTGCGCTCGATCCACGGCCCCAGGCACAGCACGGCGAGCAGGAAGTCGTTGCCCACGCGCCGCCGGCCGTGGTCGATGCGGTCGAGGCCTGCGCCGACGGCGGCCAGCTGCGCCAGGTTTGCGGCCCAGTATGGTGCCACCTCGGGCAGCAGGCGCCCGAGCAGCCCGCGCTCGACCAGCATGGGCAGCGCGCGGCCGGCGCGTCCGCAGGCCATCAGCTTGTAGATCTCCTCGAGCACGCGCGCCGGGCTGCTGCGCGCGATCTGCTCGGACTGCTCGCTCATGGCCGCCGCGACCTCGGGCGTGGGCTGCAGGTCCAGGCGCGCCAGGAACTTGATCGCGCGCAGCATGCGCACCGGGTCCTCGGCGAAGCGCGTGGCCGGGTCGCCGATGGTGCGCAGCAGGCGTTCGCGCAGGTCCTGCACGCCGCCGATGTAGTCGATGACCTCGGCGGTGCGCACGTCGTAGAGCAGCGCGTTGATGGTGAAGTCGCGCCGCAGCACGTCCTCCTCGGCGTTGCCGAACTCGTTGTCCTGCGTGATGAGCAGGTCCGACTGCACGCCGGGCTCGCCGCTGCCCTCGGGCGTGCGGCGGAAGGTGGCCACCTCGATGATCTTGCCGCCCGGCCAGTGCACGTGCGCCAGCTTGAAGCGCCGGCCGATGATGCGGCTGTTGCGGAACAGGCGCCGGATCTGGCGCGGGCTGGCCTCGGTGCTGACGTCGAAGTCCTTGGGGATCAGGCCCAGCAGCAGGTCGCGCACGCAGCCGCCCACCAGGTAGGCCTGCAGGCCGGCCTCGTTGAGCCGCCGCACCGTGGCGACGGCGTGGGGGTCGAGCATCGCGGGAAAGATCAGCGTGTCCGCGTAGCGGACGGGTTCGTGGCTCATGAACGGCGGGCTTCCACGTACGCGACGGCGCGCGACCTCTCGATGCGGCCTGTCAGCGGGTCCTTGAGCGCCGTGCCGACGACCGCGCCGGAGCACCGGCGCAGCGTGGCGGCGAGTGTTTGCGCGGTCGTGCCGCTGCCCGCCAGCACCGGGGCCGGCGCGACGGCGTCGGCCACCGCGGAGAGTTCGTCGGGGTCGGGCGGCAGCCCGGTGGCAGCGCCCGTGACCAGCAGCACGTCGGCGCCGGAGCGGGCGACCAGGTCGCGCGCGCGCAGCGCGGCGGGGCGCCGGTCGAGCGCGGTGGCGTGCTTCACGTCGACGTCGGCCAGGATGGCCACGCCGTGGGCGCCCAGCGCGGCGCGGCGGCGCAGCAGCTCGTCGGCGCGGCCCTCGACCAGGCCCTGGTCGGTGGCGGCGGCGCCCGCGAGCACGTTGACGCGCACGAAGCTGCCGCCCGTGGCGTGCGCCAGCGCCAGCGCCGCCAGGCCGTCGTTGCGCAGCACGTTGAAACCCATGGGCAGGCGCATCGCCGCGCGCACGGCGGCGCCGACGACGGCCAGCGCGGCCACCGTCTCCGGATCAGCGTGGTCCTTGCGGAAGGGCGTGTCGTGGAAGTTCTCGAGCAGCACGGCGCTGAAGCCAGCCTCCGCGAGCAGGGCCGCGTCCTCGGCCGCGCGCGTCGCGATCTCGCGCACGGAGAGGCGCGCGGCCGGCGCGCCCGGCAGGGGCGGCAGGTGCAGGACGCCCACCAGCCACGGCCGCGGCGCCGCCAGCAGGGCGGACGGCGTGGAGGCGGCGGAGGTGTTGGCGGGCATCGCGTGATTATCCGGCCTGGAGGCCACGGAACCTACATCCCGTCGCGGCCCGTTCGCCCCGCGGCGAGGGATCGGCTACCTTCCCCGGCCCCGATGCCGATTGCCGTGCCCGCCGACCCGTTCGCCGAGATCGCCACCCCGGAAGGGGTTCAGGTGCACCTGCACCGCACCACGGCCTTCAAGACGGTGCTGCTGCAATGGGCCTTCGAGGCCCCGCTGGACGAAGGCGCCGCGGCCCGCGCGCTCCTGTCCGACCTGCTGACGCGGGCCACGCGCCGGCTGCCCAGCCTGACGGCCCTCGCGGCCCGCTGCGAGGAGCTTTACGCCACCGAGCTGACCTCCCACGCCTCGGCCTGGGGCGACCGGCACGTCCTGCGCTTCGGCTTCGAGACGGTGGCCGACGGCTGGGCCGGCCGCCCGCTGTTCCGCGAGGCCGTGGAGCTGCTGACCGACGTGCTGCACGACCCGCCGCTCGAATGCGGCCGCTTCCGCACCGACCACCTGGAGCAGGAGCGCACCAACCTGGTGCACTCGATCCAGGGCCTGCAGGACGACAAGCAGCTGCACGCCTTCCGGCGCCTGATCGAAGCCATGCACGCCGGCACACCCTTCGCTCGCCACGGCTGGGGCACGCTGGAGGAGGCGCGCGGCCTGGGCGAGCCCGTGGTTCGCGCGGCGTGGAGCGCGCTGGTGCAGCGCGCGCCGGCGCGCCTGTTCGTGGTGGGCGACGTGGACGAGGACTCGGCCGCCTGGGCCGCCGGGCGCCTGGCAGCCGGCCCGCACGCGGCGCCCGGCCCGCCGGTGCGGCCGCCGCCGCTGCCCGCGCGCGCCCCGCAGGAGCTGGTCGAGACGCAGAAGCTGGCGCAGAGCAAGCTGGCCATCGGCTACCGCCTGCCGGCGCAGCTCCTGCCCGGCTCGGCCGCGCCGCTGCTGGCGCTGGTGCTGGGCGGCGACACCTTCAGCCGCCTGTTCAAGCGCGTGCGCGAGGCCGAGGGCCTGGCCTACGGCTGCAGCGCCTCCGTCGCCGTCGAGAGCGGCACGCTGGTGTTCCAGGCCGGCATCGACGCCGACAAGGCCCCGCGCGTGCGCGAACTGGTGGCCGCCGAGCTCCTGGCCATCGCGCGCGACGGCGTGAAGGACGAGGAGCTGGCCCTGGCCCGCCGCGCACTGCTGCGGCGCCTGTCGGACCTGCGCGACAGCCCGCGCGGGCTGTGCGGCTTCCGCCACGCCGCGCTGCTGGCCGGCCGTCCGCACGAGCTGGTCGAGGCCGAGGCCTCGGTGCGCCGGGCCGCCGCCGCCGACCTGCAGGCGCTGGCGGCCGCGGCGCGCCTCGACACCACGTTCCTGCTGGAAGGCAAGGCCTGACATGCTCCTGCGGCCGCTGGACAACCCGCTCTCCGAGCCGCTGCTGGCCGGCACGGCCAGCTCGGGCCTGCGCCTGCTGGTCAACCCGCGCCCGGCTTTCCGCCGCACCTTCGCCGCGCTGGGGGTCAACTTCGGCTCGGTGGACCGCGTGGCCGGCGCCGACGGGCAGCCGGTGCCCGAGGGCCTGGCGCACTTCCTCGAGCACAAGCTGTTCGAGGACCGGCAGGGCGACGTCTCCGACCGCTTTGCCGCGCTGGGCGGCAGCACCAACGCCATGACCGGCTTCGTGGGCACGACCTACGTGGTATCGACGGTCGAGGAGCCGCGCGCCTGCCTCGAGCTGCTGCTGCGCTTCGTGCAGGATCCGTGGTTCACCGACGACCTGGTGGCCAAGGAGCAGGGCATCATCGCGCAGGAGATCCGGATGTACGACGACGATCCGGACTGGCGCGCCTTCTTCGGCCTGCTGGGCTGCCTGTACGCGCGCCACCCGGCCAAGGACAACATCGCCGGCACGGTCGCGAGCATCGCGACCATCGACGCCGCCACGCTGCGGCGCTGCTACGAGCTCTTCTATCACCCGCGCAACCTGGTGCTGGCCGTGTCGGGCGCGCTGGCGCCGGAGGAGGTGGCCGAGGTGGTGGCGGCCGACCAGGCGCGGCGCGCGCCGGACGCGCTGGCGCCGCACGCGCGCGGCGCGCCGGACGAGCCCGCCGCCTGCCACGCCGCGCGCTGGGAGGAGCGCCTGCCCGTGGCGCGCCCGCGGCTGCTGCTGGGCATCAAGGAGCGCGCGCTGGGCGGAGACGCGCGCACGCTGCTGCGGCGCGAACTGGCCACGCGCATGCTGCTGGACCTGCTCTTCGGCCGCAGCTCGCGCGCCTGGGAGGACCTGTACGGCGCCGGCCTCGCGGACGAGTCCTTCGCGGCCAGCTACTCGACCGAGGAGAGCTTCGGCTTCAGCAGCGTGGGTGGCGACACCGATGACCCGGCGGCGCTCGAGGCGCGGCTGCGCGAGGTGCTGGATCGGGCGCGGCGCGAGGGCTTCGAGGAGGCCGCCTTCGGCCGCCTGCGCAACAAGCTGCACGGCGCGCTGCTGCGCGCGCTGGACTCGCCCGAGCACGTGGCCTTCGGCCTGGTGTCCGAGACCTTCCGCGGCAGCCGCCCGTTCGAGGAGTTGGACGTGATCGGCTCGATCACTCCCGGCGACCTGCACGCGCGGCTGGACGAGCACGTGGCCGACAGCCAGATCGCCGTGGCCGTCGTGCGCCCGCTGTGAGCGCGGCGCCGTCGCTGCGCGTGCTGGTGGGGGGCACGGCCAGCGGCAAGAAGGCCGTCGCGGCCGAGCTGCACGCGCGCCACGGCTGGCGGCTGCTGTCCATGGACAGCATGAAGGTCTATCGCGGCATGGACATCGGCACCGACAAGCCGTCGCGCGAGCTGCAGGCGCGCGCGCCGTTCGCGCTGCTGGACCTGGTGGGGCACGACCAGTCCTTCTCGGCCGGCGACTGGCTGCGCGCCGCGCTGGCCGAGGTGCAGCTCCCGGGCGCAGCGGTGCTCTTCACGGGCGGCACGCCCTTGTACCTGCGCCTGCTGCTGCGCGGCCTGTGTCCGTTGCCGCCGGCCGAGCGCGCGCTGCGCGCCGCGCTGGACGCGGACTGGGTCGCGCGTGGCGAGGGCGCCCTGCGCGCGGAGCTGCGCGCGCTCGACCCGCAGGCCGAGGCGCGTCTGTTGCCGGGCGACCGCAAGCGCGTGCTGCGCGCCGTGGAGGTGCTCCGCCTGACCGGGCGTCCGCTGTCCGAGTGGCAGCGGGAGCACACGCGCCCGCCGCTGCCGGGCCGCGTCGCGGTGGCCGCGCTGCGCCAGGCGCCGGAGGGCCAGCAGCGGCGCAGCGCCGCGCGCGTCGAGCGCATGCTGGCCGCCGGCCTGCTGGACGAGGTGCGCGGCCTGCTCGGCCGCGCACCCTTCGCCAGGGAGCCAGGGCACGCCATCGGCTATCGCGAGTCGCTCGAGCACCTGGCCGGGCAGTTGTCCGCCGCGGAGCTGCGGGCACGCATCGTGGTGCGCACCCGACAACTGGTGCGCAAGCAGCGCCTGCACCTGCAGTCGCTCCCGGAGGTGCACTGGGTGGACGTGGCCGAGGACGAGCCCGCCAGCGCCGTGGCCGAGCGCGTCGAGCGCGTCCTGTGCTAGTCGGCGTCCGTGGCCGGCGGCTCGAGCTCGGCCAGTGTCGCCGCGACCTGGCGCGCGAGCTGGGGATCGCGCAGGTGGGGGCGTGCCGCGTGCAGCCTGCGGGCCAGTTCGTCGGCAGCGGGCTGCCGGTGCAGGTACCAGGTCTCGAGCAGCACGGCCAGGGCCAGGGGGTCCGCGGGTTCGTCAGCCAGACGAGCGCGCAGGATGTCGAGGCCCTCGTCGAGCCGGTCCTGCAGCACGAGCAGCCGTGCGCGCAGGGCGGTCTGTTCGGGCCGCAGTCGCTCGGGGAGCGGCGCGGGCAGGGCGTCCAGGGCTGCCTGCGCGCCCTGCAGGTCTCCGTCCGCGATGCGATCGACCAGCAGGTAGATCTGCAGGTCGGCGTGACCGGGCTGGTCGCGGGCCGCGCGCTCGACCAGGCGGTGCGCGCTGGTGGAACGCGAGGCGTCTGTCAGCGCCTCGCGCCGCAGGATCGACAGGCCCACGGGCCCGAGGTCGAGCGCTGCGCGCAGGGCGCGGTCGGCCTCGGAGGGTTCGCCGGCCGCCTCGAGAGCCAGGGCCACGCGCGCCCAGGCCGCGGCCAGCATGTCGTGGCGCCGGCCCGGCAAGGCGCCCAGGCGCAGGATGGCGTCCTGGGCGTCGTCCGTGCGGCCGGTGGCCAGCAGACCGTCCACGAGAAACCACAGGACCTCGGCGCGCACTTCGGGCGGATGGCCGGCCGCCAGCGCGGCGTGCGCGCACTCGAGCTGCCGCTCGCGCCGATCGAGTTGCGCCAGGAGCGACAGCCGCGCGAGCAGCAGGTCGGGGTCGGCAGGGCGGAAGGCGAGCCCGCGCTCGACCAGCACCAGGGCGGCCTCGGGCGCGTCGGCGGCGCTGGCCGAGGCCAGCCAGACCGCAGGCACGAGCGGCTCGGTGCCGCGCAGGCTGCTCAGGGCCGCGTCACGCGCCGCGGCATCCGGCTGCGTCATGGCGGCCGACAGGTCGCCGAGGGCCTCGCGCTCGCGCGAGAAGAGGCCACAGCCGGCCAGTGCCGGCAGCAGGGACAGGATCAGCGCCGCGACTGGCCGGTGGCGGGCGGCCACGCGACCTCCGTCAGCGGTGCATCGGGCCCGTGGCGTACGACTCGTCGTGCCACTCGTGGTTCGGGTCGTCCCAGTCGAGACCGAGAACGTAGCGGTCCCACTTGCGGTGCGCGTCATTGGCCTTCTTGGCCCAGGCTTCATGCACGTCATCCGCGTGGTCGCTGAAGGGCGACGCGCAGGCGCCCAAGGCGGCTGCGAGCAGGAGGGCAAGGGCCAAGGGCGCGAGCCGGCGGGAAGGAGTACGGTTCATGCGGGAGTTCCGGTTCGTTCGGGGAGCGCGGGACCGTAGCAAGGCCGGCCGCATGTGTCAAAGCCGGGTGCCGCGGTAGGTCAAGGGCCCCTTCCGGTCACGCCCGGGGTCTTCGCGGATGTTCCGCAGGGCTCCCGCGCGCTAGGGTGCAGCCAGCATGACGTCCAGCCCGCTCGCCGACTCGCCCCCGCTGGCCGCGCCGCGCCGCGCCAGCAGCTCGCTGCTGCCGTTGCTGGCGGTGGTGGCCCTGGCGGCGCTGGTCTTCCTGCTGCCGTCGCGCGAAGGCGCCGCGCCACCGGCGCCGGTGCACGAGCGCCTGTCCGCCGTCCGCGTCGAGCTGGACGAGCCGCCCGAATGGGCCCGCGCGCGCGGCGTCGACGAGGTCGTGCGCTGCCTCGACCGGCTGGACTGGGGCAGCCACGCGGCCGCGGCCGCCGCGCGCGAGACGCTGCGCGCGCACGCCGGCCAACTGGCGCCCGAGCTGCTCTCGCGCCTGGCCGCCGTGGGCAGCGCGAATCCGGTCCTGGCCAGCAAGTACATCGAGCTGCTGGGCGGCGAGGACCCGGCGGCCCCGGGCGTGCTGGACGAGCTCGTGGCACGCGGGCTGTCCTTCTCCAGCCTGGAGTCGCGCGCGGCGCTGCGCGTGCTGGCGCGCGTGTCGCACCCGCGCGCCGTCACCGCCGTGCGCACGCGGCTCTTCGACCTGGACCCGGAGATCGTCGGTTTCGCCCGGGGCGCGCTGGCCGAGCAGGCGCGGCGCGGCTCCGAGGAGGCGCGCCGTGCCATCCTCGACGAGCTCGAGCGCGACCCGCTGGACGTCGATATGGCCTTCCTCACGGTGGCCGCCAACTTCCCGTCCGACGACCGGACCGAGCGCGTGCTGCGCCTGGTGGCGGAGCGCGGCGCCGGCACGGTGCACTTCATGGCGCTGGCCGGCCTGCTGGCGCGTGGCGACGCGGCGGCGGCGGACGAGTTCGAGAGCATGCTGCACGACGGCGACATGGCGCTGCAGCAGCAGGTGCTGCGGACGGTGGCCACGACGCACAAGGTGCTCGGCCAGGACCTGTGGGAAACGCTGATCGTCCAGGACGCCTACTCGCTGTGCGCGCCGGTGGTGCAGATCCTGCTGTCCGCCATGGACCAGGGCCACCCGGACGCGGCGCGCGCGCTGGACCTGCTGGAGCGCATCGCCTCCGACCCCGGCGCCAGCGTGCAGGCCGAGGCGCGCGACGGCCTGTTCTCGCGCCGGCACCCCAACGCGATCGAGGGCGTGCGCCACGACCTGCAGCGCGTCATCGGCGGGCAGCTGACGCTGGTCGTCGATCGCATCTGCACCGCGCCGGCGGAACGCGCCTCGGACCAGGCCCTGCGCGCCGAGCTGGCCCAGCTGGCCCTGCGGCGCCTGCGCGAGGACGCGCCGTTGAGCGACCCGGACCGCGTCACGCTGTGCCGGCTGCTGACCTTCATCGCGCCCGCCACGGCCGCCGACGTGCTGGTGGAGCACGCGCTGGAGCGCGGCGTGTCGCGCACGGTGGCCGACGGCGTGGCCGATCAGCTCACGGCCGGCGGCGCGCCGGTCCTCGACCGGCTCGGGCAGGAGCTGCCCGACCCGCGCGCGGCCGCGCTGCTGGTCTACGTCGCGGCGCAGGCCGACTCGCCCGCCGCGCTGCCGCACCTCGAGCGGCTGCTGCTGGACCCGGCCACCGCGCCCGGCACGCGCCGCGCCGCCCTGGACTGCCTCGCGCTGGTTCATTCCGGGCCGCGCGAAGAGCTGCTGCGCCGTGTGCTCGGCCGACTGGGCGAACCCGAGCTGGAACGGCGCGCGCAACTCGTGTTCTGGAATTACCTGTGAGGCGGCAGCGCCACGGGCCACCAGGGCGCGCGCGGCTGGCCCACGTCGGGCTCGGGAAACTCGGGCGGAAAGGCGTAGCTCGTGCCGCTGCGGCCGAGGCGGTTCTGGCCCTCCCACAGCGTGCCGTCGTCGCCCAGCTGGTACTCGCGGTCGCCGGAGCGGCCGAAGTCCAGCGGCCAGGCGCGCAGGATCCAGCCCTGCTGCTGGCGGGCGGTGCGCTCGTCGGTGCGCACCTGCGCTGCCAGGCCGTAGATGTAGGCCTCGTCGGCGCCGTAGACCACCAGCTCGCGGCTGAACTCGGGCAGGCGGCGCACGGCGGGCACGGCGGCCAGCGCGCGCGTGGCCAGGTCGGGCACGGCGCGGCCGTCCTGCGCCAGCGCGGCGCACGCGCGGTGCAGCGCGGCCAGCGTCTCGCGCGCGCGGGCCTCGCCCTGCAGCAGGCGGTCGGCACGGGCCGATTCGACCACGCGCACCGCCGCCGCCAGCAGCAGCAGCAGGACCAGCAGCAGCGGACCGAGTCGGCGCTCCATGCGGGCGCCCATCGTAGCGACTGGCCGGAGCGCGCCGGCACGGGGGCTGCGCGTGTCGCGCCGTGAGGCGCGCGAGCTCGTGCGCGTCCTGCGGCGCGCCGGGCACCAGGCGCTCTTCGCCGGCGGCGCGGTGCGCGACCGGCTGCTGGGCGTGCGCGGCGGAGATGTCGACATCGCCACCTCGGCCGTGCCGGCGCAGGTGCAGGCGCTGTTCCCGCGCACGGTGCTGGTGGGCGAGGCCTTCGGCGTGGTCAAGGTGCTGCACGGCCGCGGGCAGTACGACGTGGCCACCTTCCGCCGCGACATCGGCATCGCCGACGGCCGGCACCCGGCGGCCATCGAGCCCGCGACGCTCGAGCAGGACGTGCAGCGCCGCGACTTCAGCATCAACGGCCTGGTCGAGGATCCCGCCAGCGGGGAGGTGATCGACCTGGTCGGGGGCCGTGACGACCTGCGCGCGGGCTTGCTGCGCGCCATCGGCGAGCCGGCCCTGCGCTTCCGCGAGGACGCCCTGCGCCTGCTGCGCGGCGTGCGCTTCGCGGCGCGCTTCGGCTTCCGCATCGAGGCCGGCACCTTCGCGGCCATGCGCGCCGAGGCCCAGCGCCTGCGGCTCGTCTCGGGCGAGCGCGTGCGCGACGAGCTGTCGAAGATGCTGGTGCACCCGTCCCGGCGGCGCGCGATCGAGCTGCTGGACGAAGCCGGGCTGCTGGACGTCTACCTGCCCGAGCTGCCGCCGATGAAGGGCTGCGAGCAGCCGCCGGACTTCCACCCCGAGGGCGACGTTTGGGTGCACACGCTGCTGGCGCTGGACAAGCTGCCGCCGCGGCCGTCGTTCGAGCTGGCGCTGGGCATGCTGCTGCACGACGTGGGCAAGCCGCCCACCTTCGTGCGCGCGGCCGACCGCATCCGCTTCGACGGCCACGTCGAGCTGGGCGCGGACATGGCACGCGCGGTCTGCGGGCGGCTGCGGCTGTCCAACGCGTCCACCGAGCGCGTCGTGGCGCTGGTGCGCGACCACCTGCTGTTCAAGGACGTGCCCTCGATGCGCCCGGCGCGCCTGCGGCGCCTGCTGGCCGAGCCGCACTGGCCCGAGCTGCTGGCGCTCTACAAGGCCGACGTGGCGGCCTGCCACGGGCAGTTCTCGGCGCTGCCGGCCATCGCGGCCATGCGGCGCAAGCTGGCCAAGGAGGCCCTGGTGCCTCCGCCGCTCCTGCGCGGGGAGGACGTGCTGGCGCTGGGCGTGGCGCCGGGCAAGAGGGTGGGGGATCTGCTGCGCGAGGCGGCGGACCTGCAGCTCGACGGCGAGCTGGCGGGGCGCGAGGCAGCGTTGGACTGGCTGCGGGGGCGCGTCGCGGCGGGGTGAGGCGCGTCAGGTCGGAGGGAAGCTGCGCAGGAGCAGGCGGCTGGCCAGGAAAAGGGCAAGGCAAGTCATTCCGGTGGTGAGGCTCAGACCGCCCCAGCCAGTCCCGAAGCACATCATCGCGTGGAACAGGTAGAGGCCCGACAGCAGTGCGCCCGTCGTCGCCGGCCTGGGTTGGCCGTGCGCTGTGGTGATGATCCGCAGGATCGCGAAGATCACGACGCCGAAGGCGGCGAGCGTCGCGATCCTGCCCGTCACGCCATGGGGCTGCGTTTGGAGATTCAGCAGCGGGAAGGGCAGGCTGGCCACGGCCAGAACGAGGCCCGTGCGGGCCCATCCTGCAGCGTGCGGTTCGTCGTCGGTCGAGGCGAAGAGCGATGCAGCCAGCATGTAGATGGCGTAGGGCACGGCCGTTGCCAGTGCCTCATCGCCGGGGACCGGAGACACGTTGAGCATCCCGATCTGCTGGCTGTGGACACCCGCCGCGCTGCGCAGCGCAACGACACCCAACCAGAAGTCCAGCCCACGGATCGTCCCGAGCGCGGCACATCCGGGCAGGCGGAGCCGCTTCAGGCCCACGTGATACGCCACGATCAATCCGGTCATCGCCCCGACGACGGAGAGTGCTGCAGGCAGCAACTGCCACGCGAGCCCGACGGCCAGAGCCAAGCAGGCCAATGCGACTGCCATGGCGGCTCGCACCGGGAGCGCGCCACGCGGCAACGGCCGATCGGGCTTGCGGTCGCGGTCGTCTTCGAGGTCGACGACGGCGTTGAGTGCCATGCCACCTGCAAGGAGCAGAATCCCGGTTGCGGCCGCCGCGCCCAGCGGCAGAAGCGAGGTTTGCAGAACGAACCTGAACGCGCCCGGGCCGGCGCAATAGACGAGCGAGTTCGTCGCAGCCAGCGCTGCCGCCGCCACGCTCCACCCCGCCAGCACGTCCGCCGCCGGCGACAGCAGCAGCGGCGCGCGCAGCAGCTCGGCCCAGGCCCGCAGCCGCCCGCCGCGCGCCGCGCCCAAGGCCTCAGCTCACCAGCCGCGCGATGTCGTGGTACGTCACGTACAGGACCAGCGCCACGATCACGAACAGCCCCGCGAGCTGCGCCACGTTGAGGAAGCGCTCGGAGAGCCGCCCGCCCTTGAGCTTCTCCAGCAGCAGGAACAGCATCTGCCCGCCGTCCAGCACCGGGATGGGCAGGATGTTCAGGATGGCCAGGTTGATCGAGAGCAGGCCGAGGAAGAAGAGCAGGCGCGTCAGCCCCGAGTCGGCGAAGTGGTAGGTCATCACCGAGATGGACACGATGCCGCCCAGGTTCTGGGCGCCGACGTCGCCGGTGACCAGCTTGCTCAGTGTCATCCACGTCGTGCGCAGCATGTTGAGCGAGGTCTGCCAGCCGGCGGCCAGCGCGCCGGGCAGGTCCTCCTCGTGGTGCACCTCGGCCAGGGAGACGAAGCAGCCGTAGTCCCAGCGCACGGGCGGGCGCGACTCGACCTCGAGCGTGCGCGTCTCGCCGCCGGGCGAGCGGAAGGTGATGCGGAAGCGGCCGTCGCCGGCCTTCGCGCGCTCCTGCAGGCCGACGTAGTCGCGCACCGGCTCGTCGTCCAGCGCCAGGATCTCGTCGCCGTCGCGCAGGCCCGCGGCGGCCACCGCGCCGTCCGGGAGCACGCGCACGACGGTGTGGCCGTGGTCGAAGTCGAAGGCCACGTCCTGCTCCAGCCAGGCGCGCTGCGCCGCCGGCAACGACAGCTCCAGCAGGCCGGAGCCGCGCAGCACGAGCAACGCCAGGTCGCCGGCGGGCGCGGCGGCGGCCGCCTCGCGCAGCGCCTGCGCGCCGCCGACGGGCGCGCCGGCCACCTCGCGCACGACGTCGCCGGCGCGCAGCACGCCGGCCGGGTCGAGCGCCGGGCCACGCAGCGCCGCCACGGCCGTGTCGATGGGCAGGAAGCCCAGCAGGCGCAGGTCCTCGGGGATCACGCGCAGGGGCTGCAGGCGCGCCTCGTGCCGGGCGCCGTCGCGGCCGACGCCCAGGGTCAGCGGGTTGCCGTCGCCCATCCGGCGCGCCAGCACGGCGTCGGGAGCCTCGTCCTCCGGCAGCGGCACGCCGTCCACGTCCAGCAGCTCGTCGCCGGGGCGCAGTCCGGCAACCCAGGCGAGCCCGTCGCGCTCGACCGCGAGCCGCCGCGAGTAGGCCGGTCCGATGCCGATCTCCAGGCGCTTCTCGTCCGGGTTGCGCGCGGCCTGCAGCACGACCTCGGACTCGCGCCCGCCGCGGCGCAGGCGCAGCGCGGTGCGCTCGGGGTCGGACAGGGCCACCTCGAGCGCGATGTCCGGGAAGCCGTAGATGCGGTGGCCGTCCACGCTCAGGATCTCGTCGCCGCGCTGCAGCCCGGCCTGCCAAGCCGGCCCGCCGGGCGCGATGCTGCCGATGACCGGTGCGGTGAACGGCACGCCGATGGCGAAGGCCAGCGGGAAGACGACGAAGGCGAAGAGCGTGTTGACCGCCACGCCCGCGGAGAAGATGACCGCGCGCTGCCAGGGCGGCTTGGCGGTCAGGTCGTCGGCAGCCAGCGCGCTGCCGTCGCGCAGCTCGCCGTACTCGCCGGCCATCTTGACGTAGCCGCCCAGCGGCACGAGCGACAGGCGGTACTCCGTCTCGCCGCGGCGGAAGCCCCAGACGCGCGGGCCGAAACCGACCGAGAAGGTCTCGACGCGCACCTTGAACAGGCGCGCAGCGAGGAAATGGCCCAGCTCGTGGATGAAGATCAGGAAGCTGATCCCCAGCGCGGCCAGCAGGATGGAAGCGAAGTTGCCGAACATGGGGGGTCAGCTCGCGGGCTGCGGGAGACAGGCGGCGGCGTGGCGACGCACGGCGCGGTCGGTCTCCTCGATCAGCTGGAGGTCGGGGTCGGACACGTTGTGCAGCCGGTCCAGTTCGTCGGCCACCAGGCCGTGGATCGACAGGAAGGGCAGCCGACCAGCGAGGAAGGCGTCCACGGCCACTTCGTTGGCGGCGTTGAGCGCCGTGCCGCACAGGCCGCCCGCGCGCGCGACGCGCCAGCCCAGCTGCAGGCAGGGGAAGGCCTCGCTGTCGGGCTCCTCGAAGGTCAGTCCCGAGAGGCGCGCGAGGTCCACTGCGCCCTCGCCGCTGTCCACCCGGCCGGGCCAGGCCAGGGCCCAGCGGATGGGCAGGCGCATGTCGGGCGGCGAGAGCTGCGCCAGCACGGCGCCGTCCACGTACTCGACCATGGAGTGGATCACGGACTGCGGGTGCACGCTGACGGAGACTTTCTCGGGCGGGACCTCGAACAGCCGGCAGGCCTCGATGATCTCGAGCGCCTTGTTCATCAGCGTGGCGCTGTCCACGGTGATGCGCGGCCCCATGTCCCAGCGCGGATGGCGCAGGGCCTGCGCCGGCTGCACGCCGGCCAGGCGCTCGCGGCTCCAGCCGCGGAAGGGTCCGCCCGAGGCGGTCAGCACCAGGCGCCGCACCGTGGCCGGGTCGTGGCCCAGCAGGCACTGCGCCAGGGCCGAGTGCTCGCTGTCCACCGGGACCAGGCGCGCACCCGAGCGGCGGCCGGCGGCTGTGACCAGGTGGCCGGCAAGCACCAGGCTCTCCTTGTTGGCCAGGCCCACGATGGCGCCGCTCTCGGCCGCCGCCAGCGTGCTGCGCAGGCCGGCCGCGCCGGTGATGCCGCAGATCACGACGTCGGCGGCCACGTCGCGCACCAGCGCCTCGACGCCCTCGGGGCCGGTGTGCAGGCGGCAGCCTGGCGGCAGGTCCAGCTCGTGCGCGCGCGCGGGGTCGGCCAGCGCCACGGCTCGCACGCCCGTCGCGCGCGCCTGCTCGGAGAGCCGCTGCGTCGAACGCGCGGCGGCCAGCCCGACCACGACGTGGCTGTCGCGCAGGCCGGACAGCACGTCGAGAGTCTGGCGGCCGATGGACCCGGTGGAACCTAGGACGAGGACGCGACAGACCATGCGGGTCGCAGTGTAGCAGCGTCGGCCGCCGGTCCGGCGTGGCGCCAAGGGGGCCTTGCTATCATCCGCCCGATGGCACCCCGCTACTGCAGCGCCTGCGGATCCCGGCTCGTGCCGAGCGTGGTCGGCGGCCGCGAGCGCTGCTGGTGCGCCGCCTGCCAGGCCGTGGTCTACGAGAACCCGGTGCCGGCCGCGGCCACGGTCGTGCGACGCCCGGGCGAGGTGCTGCTGTGCCGGCGCGGCATCGAGCCCTACGCGGGCAGTTGGACGCTGCCCGCCGGCTACCAGGAGATCGACGAGACCATCGAGACCACGGCCGTGCGCGAGGTGCGCGAGGAAACCGGCCTCGTGGTGCGCCTGACCGGCCTGCTCGACGTGCTGACCACCGACGACGACCCGCGCAAGCCCGCCATCCTGGTGGTCTACGAGGCGCTCGAGGTGGACGGCGAGCTCCTGCCCGGCGACGACGCACGCGAGGCGGCCTTCCACCGGCTGGACGCGCTGCCCGAGCCCGTCGGCTTCCGCAACCATCGGCTGGTCCTCGATCGCATCCGACGCGGAGTCTCACGCACGTGGTAACAGCCGGCGGCAAGCCCATCACCTACAAGGACGCGGGCGTCGACATCGACAGGAAGACGCACGCCATGCGCACGGTCGCGGCGCTGGCCAAGGCCACCCACGGCCCGCAGGTGCTGACCGGCATCGGCAGCTTCGGCTCGCTGTTCCGGCCGGATTTCGCGGGGCTGGCCGAGCCGGTGCTGGTGGCCAGCACCGACGGCGTGGGCACCAAGCTGCTGGTGGCGCGGCGCATGCAGCGCTTCGACACGGTCGGGGCCTGCCTGGTGAACCATTGCGTCAACGACATCCTGGTGATGGGCGCCGAGCCCCTGTTCTTCCTGGACTACATCGCCGCCGGACGGCTGAGCCCCGAGCTGCTGAGCGCGCTGCTGACCGGCTTCGCCAACGCCTGCAAGGAGCAGGGCGTGGCGCTGGTGGGCGGCGAGACGGCCGAGATGCCGGGCCTGTACGACCCCGAGGACTTCGACCTGGCCGGCTTCATCGTGGGCGTGGTGGACCGCGCGCACATCCTGTCGCCGGACCGCGTGCGCGAGGGCGACCTGCTGCTGGGCCTGCACAGCTCCGGCCTGCACACCAACGGCTACTCGCTGGCGCAGCGCATCTTCTTCGAGCGCGAGGGCCTCTCGCCCTCCGACCCGCTGCCGGGCAGCGGCACGTCGGTGGGCGAGGCGCTGCTGGCGGTGCACCGCTGCTACCTGCCGGCGCTGCGCGGCCTCCTGCGCGACCCGGGCCTGCGCGCCATGGCGCACATCACCGGCGGCGGCTTCACCGAGAACGTCCCGCGCGTGCTGCCCGATGGCCTGGACGCCGTGATCGACCGCGGCGCCTGGGAGCCGCCGGCGCTGTTCCGCGAACTGCAGCGGCGCGGGCCGGTCGAGCGCGACGAGATGGACCGCACCTTCAACATGGGGATCGGCATGGCTCTGATCGTCGACCCGGCGCGCCTGGACGACGTGCGCGCGCAACTCGTCGCGCAGGGCGAGCGCCCGGTGGTCATGGGCCGCATCGAGCGTGGGGCGCGGCGCGTGCTCTACGTCGGCCAGGGCTGACCGCCGTGCGCGCCAGGCTCGCCGCGGCGCTGCTGCTGCTGGCCGCCGCGACGCCGGCGCAGGATGCATCCCTGTCGGACCTGGCGGCCGAGCGGCTGGACGCGACGCCGCTGGACGACGAGGCGCTCTACTGGTCAGGCCGCGCGGAGATCGAGCGCGCCGTCCCGCTGCTCGACGGGCCCGAGTTCGCGCGCGGGCTGGCGCGGTCGCGACTGCGGCGTGCGGAGGAGCACCTGGGCGCCGTTCAGGACGCAGGGCGCTTTGCCGACGCGGCCGACTGGGTGCTCCACGCACGCTGGCTGCGCGGCGATGACGAGACGCTGCTGGCGGACCTCGAGCGCCTCGCCGGCGCGGGCTCGGCCTACGCCGCGTGGCTTCGCGGCCGTCTGGCGCGCGATCGCGACGAGCCCGCCGTGGCCTGGTTCGAGCGTGCCGCCGCTCTGCAGCCGGACGACGTCCGCTTCGTCCTGGACCTGGCCGACGCGCGCGCCGCCGAGGGCGACCCGGAAGGCGCGCTGTCCGCGCTGGACACGGCGCGCGCGCTGGGCGCCGAGCGCGCGGCGTGGCTGGCCACGCTGCTCTCGACCTTGTCGGGCCGCGAAAACGCCGCGCGCCTGCTCGCGCGCCTCGACCCGCTGCTGCAGGAGCCCGAGGGCGCGCTCGACGCTCTGCTGGCCTGGCACCGCGCCTGGGCGCTCGAGCAGCTCGGCCGCACGGCCGAGGCCGAGGCCGTGCTGGCCGCCGCGACGCGCGGCCGCACGCCGGACATCGAGCGCGCCCAGGCGCGCCTGGCCCTGCTGCTGGGGCGCCCCGCGGCCGCCGCGTCCACGCTGGGTCCGCTGGCCGAGGCGGGTGACGTCGAGGCCCTCGACCTGCTGGTCTCCGCGGCGGACACGCTGGCTAGCGGCTACCGCTGGGACGAGGCCCTGGCCATCTACGCGCAGGCGCTGCAGGCCGAGCCGGCGCACCTGCGGGCGGCCGCCAATCGCGCCCTGACGCTGGCACGCTCGGGCCGCTCGCTGGACGGCTACCGCGAGCTGCTGTCCGCGCGTCCGGGACGACTGGACCTCGTCAACGACGCGGCCCTGGCTGCCCTGGGCTGGGGCCGCACGGCCGAGGCGCGGGAACTGCTGGAACGCGCCGCCGCGGGCCCCGACGAGGCCCCGGGCGTCGCCGACGCGCGCGAGAACCTGGCGGCCCTGCTGCTGGCCCTGCGTCCGCCCGAAGCCGGGGCCGCGTTGACGCTGCTCGACGGCGTGCTCGCCGCGGATCCGGCGCGCGACCGGTCCCTCAGCCTGCGTGCCGCCGCACGCCGGCTGTCGCGTTGAACGTGCCACGCGGGCGCCGTTAGACTGCGCGCCGCGCGCGCGTCACCGCGGACCCGCGGCCGCACGCCGCTCGCGAGAGGTGACCTCATGTCCGCCGCCGCCCTGCTGCTCCCCTTGCTGACCCTGCTCCCGGCGCCGGACGACCTGCCGCGCTCGCCCGCATCCGTCAAGGACCTGGACAAGTTCGCCAAGGACGTGGCGGCCTACGCCAGCGCGCAGGACAAGAACGACGTCCCCGCCGCCTACGAGAGCCTGGACAAGATCCGCGACGCGGCCGACAAGCTGGCCAAGCGCGTCAAGGTGGACAACCTGCTCAAGTACCCCGGCGACTGGGAGCAGATCCTCGAGCGCGGCAAGACGGAGGCGCGCGACCTCAAGGCGGCGGCCGGCAAGGGCTTCGTGCGCCACGTCTACGAGTGGGACAGCCTGCGCGTGGTGTGCATGGTCAGCGTGCCCGCCGCCTACGGCAAGGGCGATGCCTTCTGCCCGGCCATCATGGCGCTCAAGCCCATGCTCGGCATGGCCGGCGAGACGCTGGAGAAGGAGGCCGTGGCGCTGGCCACCAAGGCCTACGCCGGGCTGCTGGCGACGACGCTGGTCATCGTGCCGCTGGGACCGGAGCAGGTCGCCGACCGCAAGCCCCAGGTGCGCGAGATCGAGGGCAGCTGGATGACCGAGGAGGGCGTGCGCACGGTGTTCTGGGGGCTGCGCGTGCTGCTCGAGCGCGTGCACTTCGACCACTCGCGCGTGGTGCTCGACGGCTGGAAGGATGCCGGGCTCGACGCGGTCCTGCTGGCCAGCAGCTTTCCTTCCTGGTTCGCCGGGGTGATCAACCGATCCGGCGACATCGGCGACGCGGGCGTGCTGTGGGGCAACCTGGGCGGCTGCGCCGTGCTCTACGTGGACGGCGGCTCCGACGCGCGCGGCGCCGACCTGGCGGCGCTCAGGGCCAGTTGCGACGGCCGGACGGAGCTGACGGTGCTGGCCGACGGGCAGACCGCGATCGACCTGAGCGAGGCCGGTCGCACGCAGCTGATCGAGTGGATCGGCGCGCGCCGCAAGGACGTGGCGCCCACGCGCATCCGCTACTCGCTGGGCGACCAGCGCTTCCAGTCGGTGGCCTGGCTGACCGCGGACAACATCAACAAGCGCGCCAGCGCCAAGCCGGGCGATCCCGACTTCCCGCTCATGGAGGCCGAGATCGACAAGGCCGCCAACGCCATCCGCATCCGCACGGTCAACGTCACCGACCTGTCGGTGTTCCTCAACGACGGGCTGGTCGACCTGTCGAAGCCGGTGGTCATCGAGGTCAACGGCAAGGAGCGCGTGAAGGACATGTTCGCGCGCGACCTGCTGTTCCTGTTCGAGAACCGCTATTTCAACAACAGCGGCGATTACGGCGTGTACATGAACAAGGCGTCGGTCACCGGAATCGAGCTCAACGTGCCCAAGGCCGCGGACGGCGGGTCCTCGAAGTGAGCCTGCGGCTGCTGGTCCTCGTCGCCGCGGCGACGGGAACCGCGGTCCTGGTGGTCGAGCTGATGGCCGTGCGCCTCATGGCGCCCTGGTTCGGCCAGAGCCAGCCTGTCTGGACCAGCGTCATCGGCGTCGTCCTGGCGGCGCTCGCGGCCGGCCAGTGGCTCGGCGGACGCTGGGCCGAGGCGCGGCGCGGGGCGGGGCCGGCGGCGCTGTTGCTCGCGGCGGGGGCGCTCTCGCTGGCGCTGCCGGAGCTGGTGGACGCGCTGGCGCAGGCCGTGCGTCCCGACGACCTGCAACTCGAGGAGGCCTGGCCCTTCGTGACGTGGGGCTCGCTGCTGGTGAGTCTGGCCACACTGGGCCTGCCCATGGCCGCGCTGGGCGCCGTCACGCCCTGGCTGGTGCGCCTCGCGCCCGGCGCGGACAGCCAGCCCGGGCGGGTGACCGGCGTGATCCTGGCGGCGGGCACGGCGGGCAGCCTGGTCGGCGCGTTCGGGTCCACGCTGGTGCTGCTGCCGTGGCTGGGTTCGGACGGCGCGGTGCGCCTGGCCGGCGGCGTGCTGCTGCTGGCGGCGCTGCCGCTGCTGCGCACCGGGCGCGGGCGCAGCGCCCTGCTGTGGCTGCTGGTGCCGGCCCTTGCGCCGCTGCTGCCGGGCCCGCCCGTGCGGCCGGAACTGCTGGCGCAGGTCGAGACGCCCTACCAGGCGGCGCGCGTCGAGCAGGACCGGGACGGCGCGCGCCTGCTGCGGCTGAACGAGGGTCTGGACAGCTTCCACTCGGCGTGGCTGCCGGGCACGCCCTGGACCGGGCGCTACTTCGATGCCTTCGCGCTGCCGGCGCTGGCGACGCCCGCCGGCGCGCGGCGGGTGCTCGTGCTGGGCCTGGGTGCGGGCAGCATGGCGCGCCTGGCGCTGGCGCTGGACCCGACGCTGCAGGTCGAAGGCGTGGAGATCGACGCCGCGCTGGTCGAGCTGGGGCGGCGCTGGTTCGATCTGCCGGAGGCGGTGCGCGTGCACGTTGGCGACGCGCGCGTGCTGCTCTCGGCCACGACGCCCGGCTGGGGTGCAGTGCTGCTGGACTGCTACGCGAGCCAGGTCTACCTGCCGCCACACCTGTGCTCGGTCGAGTTCTTCCGCCAGTTGCGCGCGAGCCTGGCTCCGGGAGGCGTGGCGGCGCTCAACCTGGGCGGACGCACGCGCGAGGACCCCGTCGTCGCGGCCGTGGCGCGCACCTTCGGCGCGGTGTTTCCGGGTGCGACCATGGCGCGGGTCCCCGGCACGCGCAACTGGATCGTCCTCGGCTGGAACGGCGACCCGCCGCCCGCCGCGGAGCTGGCCGCGCGCCTCTCGGCTGCAGGCGCAGGCGAGCGACTGGCGTGGATGGTGGACGGCAGCCTCTTCGCGCCGGTCCCGTCCGGCGGACGGTTGCTCACCGACCGCGACGCGCCGGTCGAGGCACTGGCCCACCGCGCCTGGAGGGCCGGCGCGTGACGCAGGACGCCGCTGCCGCGCTGGAGCTGGCGCGCGATGGCCTGCGACGCGGCCTGCTGGACGAGGCCGCGCAGGCGCTGCAGGCGGTGTCTCCCGCCGCGGCGCCGGCCGACCGCGCCGCCGCGGCGCTGCTGACCGGCAACCTGGCCTACGAGCGCGGCCGCTACGCCGAGGCCCAGGCGGCCTGGACCGCCGCGAGCGGGATCTACGCTGGCGTGCAGGACCATGCCGGCCTGAGCACCACGCAGTCCAACCTGGAGCTGGCAGCCGAGCGCCTCGCGCGGCGCGCGCGGCTGGAGGACCGGGTGCAGAACCTGCAGGTTACCGTGCTGGCGCTGCTGCTCGCGGCTACGACGCTGCTGGTCGTGGCCGCGCGGCGGCGTCGTCGTGGGCAGCCGGCCGGTGAAGTGAAGGGCGGGTTGGCGCCTCGCTAGCCTTCAGGAAGATCCGCTCCAGCGGATCTTCCTGAGATGGGATGAGAGGGCCGGTCTCCCCTGACGCAGTACCGTGAGGTCTGCAACAAAAACCCGGCCTTCGCGGCCACGGAGCGACCGACCCAGGACGCAGCTTACCCAGACTCTGTCCCTGTTGACCATCGGCCTGGACGTGGGCGACCGGACCACGCACCTCTGCGTGCTGGACGGCGAGCGCCAGGTGGTGTGGCGCGACCGCAGCGCGACGACGCGCGCGGCTTTGCAGGAGGCGCTGGCGCCGTATCCCGGCAGCCGCGTGATCCTGGAGGCGGGCTCGCAGTCGCCCTGGATGGCGGCGGCGCGGCAGGCGTGGGGCCGCGTGCCGCACGTGGTGGATCCGCGGCGCGTGGCGCTGATCGCCAAGGACCCGCGCACGTGCGACCGGCGCGACGCGGAGAGCCTGGCGCGGCTGGGCCTGGGCTGCCCCGAGCTCTTGGGGCGGGTGCACCACCGGGACGAGGCGACGCCGGCGGACCTGAGCCTGGTGCGCGCGCGTACGCGGGTGATCCAGCAGGTGCGCGGGCTGAGCAAGGTCTTCGGCGTGCGCCTGCCGTCGAGCTCGGCCGAGGCCTTCGGCCGCCGGGTGGGCGCGCAGATCCCGGAGCTGTTGCGGCCGGCGGTGGAGCCGCTGCTGGGCCTGCTGGCCGACCTGCACGTGCGCCTGGAGGCGTGCGAGCGGCGGCTCGCGGAGCTGGCGAGCACGCGCTCCCGGACGGCCACCGAGCGGGTGGCCCAGCCGCACGGCGTGGGACCGGTGACGTCGGAGGCCTACGTGCTGACGCTGGCCGACCCTGCGCGCTTCGCGCACAGCCGCGACGTGGGCAGCTGGGTGGGCCTGTGTCCGCGCAACGACGCGTCCGGGGACCGCTCGCCGCAGCTGGGCATCAGCAAGTGCGGGGACGGCTACCTGCGCCGCCTGCCGGTGCAGGACGCGCACTCC
>Ga0247727_10001378_pt1 | contig 57951 bp, 54 predicted proteins | sample WisWelCaveWW1625_FD_202498 | JGI IMG/M metagenome (GOLD analysis project Ga0247727, IMG submission 202498) | Biofilm microbial communities from Wishing Well Cave, Virginia, United States - WW16-25 | ecosystem: Environmental > Aquatic > Deep subsurface > Groundwater > Cave microbial mat | place... | reverse complement strand
GAAAAAAGCCTCAGTCATAAGGAAAAGAGTCTAAGTCATAAGGAAAAAAAATTTTGTCATATGTTTCAGGGTTCAAAACAGCTCGGAAAACTTAAAAACAGTTAGGCGTAAATAAATTTTGGTGGGGGTATCTGACGTGTCGGATAAGTACATTTAAGTTTGGGCGGGGTGTCGCATAGAATGGCTCATTTATAGTCACGGAGATTTGAGGAACTGTATAAATGGCTGTTTTAGTGTTACGGAGATTTCGGGAACTGTATAAATGGCTCATCCAAGGGAACGGAGATTTCGGGAACTGTATAAATGGCTCATCCAAGGGAACGGAGATTTAGGGAAGTGTATAAATGACTCATCCAAGGGTACGGAGATTTCGGGAACTGTATAAATGGAATATTTTTGCCAGCTTGCTACAGGCAGGAGGTTTATTATAAAATTGTACAAAATAATTATATTTTCAAACAAATAACAATCAATCCTAAGGAGGAATTAAAAAAAATGGCTGCTTTATGGCATTATTTAATCAATACATTTCTTGTTGTAACGGAGAAGAGCACAAAACTGATGATGATTCTGTCGCCCGACCACCGGGCACGTCTTCAGGCGGAAAATGCAGACCCGGATATTCTGGCATTGCTGAATCTTTTTATTCCGATAGATAATGCTCTTGCTGCGGGATATCAGGCTTGGGTTTCGGCAACTGCTTTTTATAAAGGTGCAACTCTGGCTTTCGAAAATCTTCTTCTTACAGAGCTTGCGGATACAAAATTAGACCAATGGATTCCGCAGGTTCAGGTTGTGTTTGCAGAAAGTACGCCGGAGTTTTTAACTTTATTTCCCAACGGAAGAACACCATTTGTAAACGGTGCTTATGAAATTCGCATCAATACCGTGCAGGCACTCGGCGATAATCTTGGAACTTACGCTGCACTTGCTGCAACTAAGACCGATGTCGATAATTTTTACGCAACGCTTCTCGCCGCACGTTCAGACCAGCAAGTGAAAGAAGAACTCGTGAGAGTTAAATCCGATTTGCTTGAAACCGGGCGCATGAATACTGCAGTGGGAATGTATTCAAATCTTGGAAGGCTGATGGTAAAGTTTGCAACCAACCCGTCACAGCTCGACAGATTTTTCGATTTAGCTTTGATACAGTCACCGCCGAAAGATAAAAATACTTTTTCCGTAATCGTTGCAGGCGGAGATAATGCGAATATTATTTCGGGCGGATTTACCGATACAACGATGTTTAAAATATTTAATACCGGCGATACGACGGGAAGGATTTTCACTTCAACTTCCGCAACCGGAACAAGCATTCCGGGACAGGGAATCGAGCTTGCTCCCAATACGAACACGACAGTTGTTGCAACTGCACTCGGCGACCCGGGCAATACTTTCCTGAATGTAACGAATCTCGACCCGGTGAATCAGGGAAGCTTTAGCGTGGTGATATTATAGTGATATTATAGTGATATTATAGTGGTGAAGAATCTTCCACATGACAACGACTCGAAAACAGATGACTTGGGCTGGGAAATGATGAAAATAGACAAAAAAGAGATAATCAATAAATTTCATCTATAATTAATAACAAAACTTAAACACACAAACAAATGAAAAAAAACATTTTAACATTTTCGGCAATCAGCTTAATGCTGATTTTAACTTTCAATTTTATCGGGTGTGATAAAGAGGGTAATCCCATTATTCCTGTTACGGTGACGACAACAAAAGGAGCATACATTTTATCGGAGGGTGGAGGAAGCCCGGGCTCAAGTACGCTCTCACTGTATAGCGTAGTCAAAGATTCATTCTACTTAAATATTTTTTCAGGGGGTACTTTAGGAAGTTTCCCCGATGGTTTGATGCTCTACAATAATTCATTGTTTGTAACTGAACAGGGAAGTTTTGGCGGAGCCGGTAAAATACATAAATTAGATACGACAGGAGTTGTTCAGCAATCATCATTTCCGTTTGGTACGAATCCTTACTCTTTTGCAATTCAGGATAATAAAATTTATGTGACCAATGGTCCTGCAAGCAGTGTATCAGTTCTTGATTTAGGCAGTCTTTCATTTATTAAAACTATTTCAGTTGGAGTTTATCCGCAGGAAATAATCGCTTTGGGTGGGAAAGTCTTTGTCTGCAATACATCACTGTTCGGAGGGGCACAAGATTCAACCGTTTCGGTGATAGACCCACAGCTTGACTCAGTCATAGCGAGAATTACAGTACGCAAAGACCCTTCGTCGCTTGCCATTACAAATGATGGAAAGCTTTTGATTGGTTGCCCCAGTGCAAGCGGATACATTTACAAAATTGACCCGGTATCTCTGGCAAAAATGGATTCTATTTTTAATCTTGTTGACGGCTTATCTAAAGACATGTCATTAAATTCTCTTGCAGGAGATGTTTATTATATTTCTGCCAGCAACAACATTTCAAAAGTAAACCTTTCAACAAAACAGAGCGTAGTGGTTATAACTAACACAGACCCTGCAAACCGGTTTTTTTACGGCTACGGCTATGATGAGATAAATTCAAAACATTATATTCTTGATGCTCGAAATTTTGTTTTAAGCGGACATCTTTACATTCATAATTCAAGTGGTGTTTTGGAAAAAGATTTTACAACTGGGATTGCTCCGAGGAGAGTAATCTTTAAAAGATAATTTTTCGTGAAGATAGTTTTTCTCATCATACTGTCTTTATTTTTTGATTTATCATCAGTGAGTCAGACATTGAGCGATTCAGTTTCTACTGAAGAGATTCTTGTAACTGCAAACAAGCTGAAGATGAAAACGATTGAATCACCTAACAAAATCGAGGTGATTAATTCAGCCATGCTGGAAAATTCAAACGGAAGAGACCTCTCTTCCGTTTTGAAAAATGCAACAAACCTTTTTATCAAGGACTATGGTTTTCGTTCAGGTTTGAAAACAATTTCGCTCAACTCAACACAAAGCGAACAGACACTCATTCTGCTTGACGGAATGAAACTCAATAATCCTCAGAATGGTCAGGTCGATTTAAATCTTATAAGTATCGATAACATCGAGAGGATAGAAATATCTTATGGCGGGCTTTCATCAATTTATGGAAGTGAAGCAGTAGGCGGAGTAATCAATCTTATCACAAAAAATAACACAAAGAAATTATCTTTGAATGTATCGGGCTCTTTCGGCTCTTACGATTACAAGAGATTCTACGCATCGATTGGAAAATTATTTCGCTTGAAGAATAATCATTCTTTGATTGCGGATATTTCTTATTCTGACGAGAGTTCCCCTAACAGATTTGAGTTTTACTATTTTAACGGATTAACTTCACAAATCAGGCAGAGAGAAAATGTTGATTATGTTACAAGGAATTTTCAATTTAAAAGCATCTACCAAAACAAAAAAAAGTATTCACTGAATTTATTTTCTGTATATACTTTTTCAAACCGTGGTGTGCCCGGGACAGAAATTGGATACACTTCATCGAAAGCAAGGCAAGAAGATAAAACACTTTTCTCCTCATTGTCTTTTGACAAAATTTTCGATTCATTTAAACTTAGCACATCCTTTGATTACACAAATTCCTTGCTAAAATATTTTGACCCTGCAACTGTGAATCTTACTGTTCCTGTTAATAGTTTTTATAAATTGAATTTGGTTGGTCATAAAACAGATTTACATTTTGAATTCAGAAAGCTTGAAGGAGTGATTGGTTACCATGCAAGCCATTCCAACCTCAACAGCAACGAAACTCAGGATGCAAAACGAACACAGTTTTCAACTTATCTTTCATTAAAACATGAATTCTTTTTAAGTAACATAAAATTTTCTTTTTATCCTTCCGCAAGATATGATTATTATTCAGACCTGAATGAGAAGAATGTTTTAACAGGCAAGCTGGGAATAAATATTAAGCCGTTCGATAAAGCTGACCTCACAATAAAGTCAACCTTTGGAAATAATTTTCGTGCTCCAACTTTTAATGATTTATATTGGAAAGAGCTTGGTAACCCGAATCTCAAACCGGAACGTTCTGTAAGCTTTGACGCCGGTTTGTTTTATCGATTTAATTTTATTTTTCATAATGAAGCAGAGGCATCATACTATTATATAGCAACCACTGACAGAATTTTATGGCAGCCGAATTCGGTCAGTATCTGGCATCCTGTTAACGTTGGGAAAGTTGAATCAAAAGGAATTGATGTAAGCATTAAATCGAGTTTCGTATCAGATAAAAAAATTAACGCCACCTTTAGAATAAATTATTCTTACGGGGAAGCAATTAAAAAGAATGAAGATTTTCCGGGCGACCCTTCTGTCAGTAAACAATTAATTTATATTCCTAGAACACAATTTAAGTCCGCATTGGCTGTCAAATATTTGCCTTCAAGCAAATTTTTAAACTTTGTATCTTTGCATGTTTTTTATAATTATGCAGGCAAGCGATTTACGAATTTCGAGAATACTTTGTTCGTGCCTTATTATGAAACCATTGATGCAAATGTTTCAGTAAACATGAAGGTTTTTACTTCTGCTTTCGAGATAAAATTCGGGGTGAACAATTTGCTAAATAAAGATTACAAAGTTATTCCCGGTTACCCGATGCCGATAAGAAATTATCTTGTTGAAGCCGGCTTCAAATATTAAAAGTTTAAAGAAAAATAAATTCAAGGAGATTTAATGTTCAACTTAATCACAGCAGTTCTTTTAATTTTATTCGCAGCACTTTCACGTCTGCTTCCGCATCCAATGAACTTTGCACCTATAACTGCAATTGCATTGTTCGGCGGTGCTTATCTTGACAGACGGCTTGCGTTCATCGTTCCGCTTCTCGCAATGCTCATCAGCGATGCATTCATCGGCTTCTATTCCGGATTCTACTGGGTTTACGGAGCGTTCATAGTTATAGGTTTCATCGGCTTGTGGCTTAGAAATAAAATGGATGAACCTGCAGGAAAAAAAATTCTTTTCATCGGCAGTTCAGCTTTAGTTTCGTCTGTAATTTTTTTCCTCATTACCAATTTTGCATTCTTATATCCGCCAACGATGTATCCGCATACATTCGATGGAATTATTGCAAGCTATGCAGCGGGAATTCCTTTCTTTAGAAATACACTTGCCGGTGATTTGATTTATACAGCTATGATGTTCGGAGTGTATGAGCTTGTTACTAAATATTTTGGCTCACATAATATTATTGAGAAAAAAATTAAAGCGTAATCATGACACATCTTTTAGAGAAGGCAATAAATAAAGTTAATTCCCTGCCTGAAGAAAAACAGGATGAGATTGCTGAGATAATTTTAGAGGAGCTTGAACATGAGCAAAAATGGGAAGTCAGCTTTCAAAATTCTCAGGAAGCATTGGAAGGAATGGCAAAAGAAGCAATTAAAGAGTATCACCAGGATAAAACAAAGCCGCTCGACATTTAATTTTGAACTCAAGGACGACAGAGAAGTTCAGAATTAAGTTTGAAGAACTGCCTGCCGAGATAAAAAACTTAGCTAAGAAATCGTTTACACTCTGGAAAGAAAACCCGTACCACAAGAGTTTACGATTCAAGCAGGTTCATCAAAACAAACCGATTTATTCTGTTAGGATTGGGAAAGCATGGAGAGCTTTGGGAGTGAAGGAGGACGAAACCGTTATCTGGTTTTGGGTTGGCTCACATTCGGAATATGACAAGATGATAAAAGTTTTAAATAATTGATTTGACATTAAAAGAACTCTTACATAAACGCATTCTTGTTTTAGATGGTGCAATGGGCACCATGATTCAGCGTCATAAGCTCACCGAAGAACAATTCCGCGGCGAACTTTTCAAGAATTTTAACCGTGACCTCAAAGGCTGCAATGATTTGCTTTGCATAACACAACCGCAGATTATCTCAGCAATTCATGAAGAATATCTTGCCTCCGGTTCAGATATAATCGAAACAAATACCTTCAACGCAACTTCAGTTTCTATGGCTGATTATGATATGCAGCAGCATGTTTACGAAATGAATAAGCGTGCTGCACAAATTGCAAAACACTCAGCCGATAAATTTACAAAAGCAACTCCCGATAAACCGAGATTTGTCGCAGGTTCTTTGGGACCTATGAGTAAATCACTGTCGCTCTCTCCTGATGTAAACGACCCGGGTTTCCGTTCCGTAACTTTTGATGAAGTAAAAAATTCTTATAAAGAACAAACGAGAGGTCTGCTTGACGGCGGAGTAGATTTACTTTTAGTCGAAACAATATTCGATACGATGAATGCTAAAGCCGCACTGTTTGGCATCAATGAATTATTCGATGAAAAGAATTATCTGGTTGCGATTATGATTTCGGGAACAATTACCGATGCAAGCGGAAGAACTTTATCAGGGCAAACAGTTGAGGCATTCTGGAATTCGGTTTCACATGCCGAGCCGTTCAGTGTTGGTTTGAACTGTGCTCTCGGTGCAAAACAGATGAGGCAATATCTTGAAGAGATTTCAAACATCGCTCCGATTTTCTTAACGTGTTATCCTAACGCCGGCTTGCCGAATGAATTTGGCGAGTATGATGAAAGTCCGGAAGAAACGGCTGAGTTCTTACGCGAGTTTGCTGAAGCAGGATTTGTAAACATTGTTGGCGGCTGCTGCGGAACAACACCTGAGCATATCAAAAAAATTTCTAAAGCTGTAGAAAAAATTCCGCCAAGAAAAATTCCGAAGATAAAATCTTACCTCAGATTAAGCGGACTTGAACCGCTGACATTCACACCGGAAACAAATTTCGTGAACGTCGGTGAACGAACAAACGTGACTGGTTCAGTAAAGTTTGCACGTCTTGTAAAAGAAGAAAATTATGAAGAAGCTCTAAGTGTTGCAAGACAACAGGTTGAAAGCGGTGCGCAGATTATCGACATAAATTTTGATGAAGGTATGCTTGATGGTGAAGCTGCAATGGAAAAGTTTTTGAAGTTGATTGCTTCCGAACCGGATATTTCGCGTGTACCGGTGATGGTTGATTCTTCAAAGTGGTCGATAATTGAAACAGGGTTGAAACAGATTCAGGGAAAAGGTGTTGTGAATTCTATCAGCTTAAAAGAAGGCGAAGAAAAATTCATTGGGCATGCTAAGAAGGTAAGAAGATACGGAGCGGCAGTTATTGTAATGGCATTTGATGAGAATGGTCAGGCGGATAGTTTTGAGAAACGAATTGCAATCTGTAAAAGATGTTATGACATACTTGTAAACAAAGTCGGCTTTCCGCCGCAGGATATTATTTTCGACCCGAACATTTTAACCGTTGCCACAGGAATCGAAGAGCATAACAATTATGCTGTCGATTATATCAAAGCAACAAAGTGGATAAAAGAAAATCTTCCGCTTGTAAAAGTCAGCGGCGGAGTGAGTAATATTTCATTTTCATTCCGCGGGAATAATCATGTTCGTGAAGCGATGCATTCGGCATTTCTTTATCACGCAATCAAAGCTGGGATGGACATGGGAATTGTGAATGCAGGAATGATAACGGTGTATGATGAAATTCCGAAAGACCTGCTTGAGCTTGTGGAGGACGTTCTGCTGAACAGAAGACCGGACTCAACCGAGAGATTGGTTTCGTACGCAGAAAAAGTAAAAGGAAGCGGAAAAAAAATTGAAGAAGAGCTTGCATGGAGACAAACAAGTGTCGAAGAACGATTGAAACATGCTTTGATAAAAGGGATTATTGAGTTCATCGATGATGATACAGAAGAAGCGAGAAAAAAATATCCCAAGCCGCTTGAAGTTATCGAAGGTCCGCTGATGGACGGGATGAATGTTGTTGGCGATTTGTTCGGAGCAGGTAAAATGTTTCTGCCGCAGGTTGTGAAGAGTGCACGTGTAATGAAAAAAGCAGTGGCAATTTTAACTCCGTATATTGAAAAAGATAAATCATCAAACGGAAGAAGCTCTAACGGAAAAATTTTGCTTGCGACTGTTAAAGGCGACGTTCATGACATTGGAAAAAATATTGTTGGTGTTGTCCTTGGATGCAACAACTATGAAATCATCGACCTAGGAGTTATGACTTCATGCGAAAAGATTTTACAGACAGCAAAGGATAAAAATGTTGACATCATCGGCTTGAGCGGATTGATAACTCCATCACTCGACGAGATGGTTCACGTTGCAAAAGAAATGGAACGTGAAGGTTTTAAAGTTCCGCTGCTTATTGGCGGAGCTACGACTTCCAAAATTCATGCAGCTGTGAAGATAGAGCCGCAGTACAGCGGAGCAACTGTTCATGTGCTTGATGCATCAAGAAGTGTTTCAGTTGCAGGTAATCTTCTGAACAAGAATTCACACAGAGATTTTGAAAAGAGTGTCAAGCAGGAATACAATAATCTCCGGATAAGTCACAGCAAAAGGAAAGATGAAAAGAAATTTTTGAAATACAGCATTGCATATAAAAATGGAATGAAGATAAAGTGGAACGATGCGAAAATTACCAAGCCATCTTTCTTCGGGTTGAAAGTATTTGAAGATTTTCCTCTTGAGCAAATCAGGGAAACAATCGACTGGACTCCGTTCTTCCTCACGTGGGAATTAAAAGGGAAGTATCCTGCCATCTTTAAGGATTCAACTTACGGCAAAGAAGCAAAGAAACTTTTTGACGATGCGAATCATCTGATTGATGACGTGATAAAAAACAAATCTCTGAAAGCAAAAGCGGTTATTGGTTTGTATCCTGCGAACTCCGTGAATGATGACATCGAGCTTTACATTGATGAGTCGAGGGATGAAGTGTTTACGACATTTCACATGCTGAGACAGCAAGCATTGAAAACATCGGAGCAGCCGTATTATTCGCTTGCCGATTTCATCGCACCGAAAGAAAGCGGAGTGAAAGATTACATCGGGGCGTTTGCGGTAACAACAGGAATTGGAATTGAAAACATTATTGCAAAGTTTGAAAGCGAGCATGATGATTACAACAGCATTCTTACTAAAGCAATCGCAGACCGATTTGCTGAATCGTTTGCAGAAAAAATGCACCAGCTCGTGAGACGTGAATATTGGGGTTATGCAAAAGATGAAAATCTGACTAGCGAAGAATTAATCAAAGAAAATTATCCAGGTATCAGACCGGCACATGGTTATCCTGCTTGTCCCGACCACACAGAAAAACGAATTTTGTTCGAGCTGCTTAATGCTGAGGAGAAGGCGGGAATTCAATTGACAGAAAACTTTGCAATGTATCCGGCTTCATCAGTGAGCGGTTTATATTTTTCGCATCCCGAGTCAAGATATTTTAATGTCGGCAAGATTGCCTATGACCAGGTGAAAGAGTACTCCAAGCGAAAAAATATGAGTGTTGAAGAAATGGAAAAATGGCTCGCACCGAATTTGGGATATGAGGTTACAGAAAAAGAAAAAGTTTGATGAATAGAATCATTGCCATCATCGGAATGTGCGGCTCAGGCAAAAGCGAAGCTGTGAAGTTCTTCGAAGAGCATGGTTACAAAAAAGTTTACTTCGGGGCTGTTGTGATGGAAGAAATGAAACGGCTCGGGCTTGAGGTGAATGAAGCGAATGAAAGACAGACAAGAGAAAACTTACGCAAGGAATTCGGAATGGGAGCAATGGCAGTGAAGAGCGTGGATAAGATTGAAAGTTTTTTCAAAGAAGGAAATGTTGTGATTGAAAGTTTGTATTCATGGGAAGAATTTAAAATAGTAAAAGAAAAATTCGGTGAAGCGTTTAAGCTCCTGACAATCTACACAACAAAGGATTTGCGTTATGCCCGATTGCTCAAAAGAGAAATTCGACCACTGACGAATGAAGAATCCGAGTCGAGAGACAAGAGCGAAATTGAAAAACTTGACAAGGGCGGACCGATTGCATTTACGGATTATCTCGTTGTGAATGACGGAACGCTGGAAGAACTCAATAATAAATTAAAAACGTATTTATAGCGGGACGCATCCCGCTAAAGGCGGGACAAGTTCCTGCGTCCACTACAATAGATAAATGAAAAGAGAAGATTACATATCATGGGATGAATATTTCATGGGCATTGCTTTGTTATCGGCGAAGCGAAGCAAAGATCCAAGCACACAGGTTGGTGCGTGTATCGTAAATCAATACAATAAAATTGTCGGAATCGGTTACAACGGTTTTCCAATCGGCTGCTCAGATGATGAATTGCCTTGGGGAAAAACTTCCGACAATCAAAACGAAACAAAATATCCCTACGTAGTTCACGCCGAAGCAAATGCAATCCTGAATTCCACAAAAGACCTTCACGGCTCGCGGGTTTATGTTGCCCTCTTTCCGTGCAACGAATGCACGAAGCTCATCATTCAATCCGGCATCAAAGAAATAATTTATCTCTCCGATAAATACAAAGACACAGACAGCGTTAAAGCATCAAAGCACATGCTTCAATTAGCAAAGGTGAGCCATCGCCAGCTTACAATAGACAACGGGAAAATTGAAATTGATTTCAACACCGAAGAATAATGTCTGAATCGAAACGCAAAACAGTTACTCTCGAAGAAGCAAAAAAAGCGGGCGGAAAAAAATACAAAGAAAAAGTTGCCAGAGTTTTAAAAGAATTCGATGAGCTTCCCGATGAGAAGAAACATCAGATTCATGTTTACTACGGATACGGAAAAGGCAAAACGACTGCTTCGATAGGATTAGCAATGCGAGCGTTGGGAGCAGGGAAGAAAGTTGCAATCGTAGAGTTTGACAAAGGTTACAGCGACCGTAAAGAATATTATCACGAACGCAGAATTTTCCGTAAGCTCAAAGAAATCGGTTATCCAATCGAGCTTGTTTCAACAGGGTGCGAGCGAATGAATGAAGACGGAACTTTCAGATTCAAGAATGCAGATGAAGATTTTAAAGAAGCTGAAAGAGGATTGAAGGTTGCAAGCGAATTAATTACAAAGGGTGAACAGGACTTGCTGATACTCGATGAATCAGTTGCCGCTGTGGTTTATCATCTGATTAAAGAGCAGGACATTTTTGATTTGCTCGACCTTTGGGAAAAGAACAGGAGATTTGAATTAGTGCTGACAGGGCATAAGCTGTTTGAAGGACTCGAAGGAAAAGTCGGGTTAATTACTGAGATGAGAAAAGTGAAACATTATTTTGATGCAGGCATTCAAGCGAGAGAAGGAATCGAGTTTTAATTCTAATCAAGCTGTGTTTCATCACGATAAAATAATTTCGTTAAGAGAATTGCAAGCAATCCTACGGTAACTCCAGCCAGAACATCCACGACATAATGGTATCTCAGATAAATTGTTGATACAGCCATCAAAATAAAATAGGGCAGATAAAACCACACCGACTTAGTTTTAAACCTCCACGAAAGATACAACACAAGAAAAGCCATTGATACGTGGGCGCTCGGCATAGCGTCTTTTTGTACATGGAGTAAAGGATTTGAAACTCCCGCGGGAATTGATTCTCCGAAGTTGAGAAAAATTCTAGCTGGTTCAGTAAGAAAAATACCGGGGAGTTCTTTTGAGATAGAAAAAAAATCATGAATGAAAAATCTCGGACCGGCTGCGGGGAAAATCAAATAAAAAATATAGCTGATGTAAAAACCCAACAAGATGACAAACATCGAGAATTTATATTCATCAGAATTTCTTTTTAAGTGGAATTCGAGAAAGAAAAAAATAAAAAGCAGATAATAATAAAAATAAATCACCTGAAGCACTTCTGTCACGAACGGATTTGCGAAGTTCATCATCCATTCGGTCGGGTTTACTCCGAACAATAAATAGTCAATTTTTATGAGTGTTAAATCAATCAATGGCAGATTCATTCCCTGAATGATGTGATAAACTTGTTTGAAGCAGTAGAGTACGACAGGAATTCCATACCAAAATCTTATTATTGAAATTACAGAAGATTTTTTTAACTGAGAATTATTTTCTTTTTTCTTTGCAAAGATTCCGATAATAAAATAAATCAGAATACAGATAATGAAATTTGCAGTGATGAATAAATACCAACCATTGATTTGTGAAGCGTAAATAATTTGGATTACAGAAAGTAGAGAAAGAAAAATATAATTCAGGATTTCGTCCGGCTCGAATTTTCTTTTTAAGCGAGCCATCTGAGCGAGAGAGTTGCGAGAGTAAGAAATACTGTGATACCGATAACATCCTGTAATGCGGTTTCAAACGGACCGACGGTTATTGCAGGGTCGAATCCCAATCTTTTAGAAATGAACGGCGTCGAAGTTCCTATGAATGCCGAAATGTTAATAGAGATGCACATCGATATGCCGACGACCACACCAAAAAATATTTTTCCGAACCACAGTGCTCCAACCACTCCGATAATTATTCCGCACATCAAACCAATTATTACACTAATCTGTAATGCTCTTTTTATCGGCTCTGCCCAGTTTGTTGGTGAAATATTTCCCGTTGCGAATGCCCGAACCGTCATAGCAGAAGCTTGTAAGCCAGTGTTGCCGGAGATTGCAGAAATTATCGGCATGAAGGAAGTAAGTAAAATTATTTTAGACAATGTTTCATCGTATAAACTTATTACATAACCTGCAAAAAATTGAATTCCAAGTGTGATAAGAACCCAGGGAAGCCGCATCATCGCAATTTGAACGGGAGATTTAGATTCAATTTCTTCTGCATCCGAGCCAACAATTTTTGCAACATCTTCAGTGAATTCTTTTTCCATAATGTCAACAACATCATCGATAGAAATTCTTCCAACGAGCCGTTTATCTTTATCGACAACTGGTAATGAAATCAAATTATATTTTTGAATAATCTTTGCTACTTCTTCCTGGTCGGTGTCAACATCAACAGAAATGACTTCGGAGTTCATTAAGTCGGCAATAATCATATACGGAGTATCGAAAGCGATTACAATCTTTTTAAGTGAGACAATTCCAACAAGCCGGCGCTGGTCATCGGTAACCCAGACGTGATAAAGATGCTGGTTATCCTGTGCTTCTTTTTTTATTTCCTGAATTGCCTGATTGATTGAGTCAGTTGCCTTAACATCAACAAATTCTTTTTGCATGATTCCGCCGGCAGTGTTTTCATCATAGCTGAGAAGCTCTTTGACTTCAGCCGAATCTTCAATCTCCATTTGCTCAAGAACATCTTCGGCAACATCATCTTCCAGCTCACCGATAATATCCGTTGCATCATCGGAATCCATTTCTTCAACAAGCTCTGTAATTTTCCCTGAAGATAAATGCTCGAGAATAAATTCTCTCTGGTGGTCGTTTAATTCAAGAACTACGTCAGCTGCAATTTCATCAGGAAGTAATTTGAAAAGCTCTAACCCTTGTTCATCGGAAAGATTGGATATAATAAGAGCAATGTCTGCGGGATAAATATCTGCGAGAATATTTTTCAGCAGAACATCGGATTTGCTTGAGATAAGGTCTGAGATATCGTCAAGCAGCTCTTCGTCAACATCGATGACGGCTCTATGTAATTCTTTTTCGTTCAGGAGTGTTTGCGTTTTATATCCAATCTTGGAAAGGGTTGTTCAAAAAGAGAACTTTCAATCTTGGATTTATATTTTTTTGAAAATTTCGATGTGAGGTATGCAGTATAACCAACCATTGCTGCATTATCAGTGGAATATTTTTTTTCAGGAAAAAGAATTTTGAAATTATTTTTTTCTAACTCAGTAAATTTATTTCTCAAGTATGAATTCGCACTAACGCCACCTGAAATACAAATCGTTTTTACTCCAAGCCGTGATGCCGCTTTGAAAGTTTTATGGAAAAGGTCTTTAACAATTGCTTTTTGAAATGAAGCACAGATGTTTTTTATTTCTCTTTCGTTGGGTTTATCGATTGGAAAATTCTTTTTGAGAAAATACAGCACAGATGTTTTTATCCCGCTGAAAGAAAAACCATAATCTTTTCCTTTGATTTCTGAAACAGGGAACTCATGAAAATTTTCGTCTCCATCTTTTGCAAGCTCATCAATGACAGGACCTCCGGGGTAAGTTAATCCAAGCATCTTTGCGACTTTATCAAATGCTTCTCCGGCTGCATCATCCTGAGTTTGTCCGATAAGTTTATGCTTGAAATAATCATCGACAAAGTAAATCAAAGTATGCCCGCCTGAAACAACAAGAGCCAAAAAAGGGAATTCAATTTTTTCCCGACCAATGAAGCAAGAATAAATATGCGACTCAATATGGTTTACAGGAAGGAAAGGGATGTCCAAGCTTATTGCAAAACTCTTTGCAAAATTATATCCCACCAATAAAGAACCAATCAAACCGGGTCCCTGAGTTGCAGCAACTAAACCGATATTATTTTTTTTGATTTCAGAATCCTGAAAGAAATTGTCTGTCAAATGATTGATGTTTGTGATATGAATTCTTGAAGCAAGCTCGGGGACAATACCTCCGAATTCATTATGAATCTTCTGGGAAGAGATTAGAAGCTTCATGACTTCAAAATCTTTTAACACTGCAACAGAAGTTTCGTCGCAGGATGATTCAATTGCAAAAATATACACTTGCAAAAATATCTATTAAATAATGATGTATCAATTAGCATAACATTGAAGAAATTTATATAGCAGATATTGTTTAGACGATTCACGGTATTAATACCATGAATTAGGTATGGGAAAACCTACCATATAAGGTAATTTTGTATTGACGAAAATTACGATTTTATTTTTATAAATAAATAATTATAATTCCATGTTAGTTTAAGGAAAACTTAAAGAAATCTTGCTAACTTCTTAAGATATGAATATTAAAACGCAGCCAATTTGTTAACCCTGAGAATTGCATAGTGATTCTGGCTACTCCTTTTAAAAATTAAGTAATACAAAATTATGAATGAAATATTTTATATTTTACTCTGGGTCTGTTCTGCCCTTCTTATCATTAGTGGTTTAGATGACATTTTTATTGACATTCTTTATTGGTTCAACCGGTGGAAGTACAGAAAAAATCTTCCTGACGTTGACGAAGTTAATGATGCAGATGAGTATCCTCTTGCATTGGTAATATGTGCATGGAGAGAGTATAAAGTTATTGGAAGAACTTTAACCTATGCACTGAGCAAGATGAGATATTCAAACTACAATATCTTTGTCGGTGTTTATCCCAACGATACAAAAACACTGGAAGTTGTAAAAAGAATCGCACAGAAGAATAACAAAGTAATTATTTGCGTGAACAAACACGACGGACCTACAACTAAAGCGGATAATCTTAATAATGTTTATCAATCAATCAACAGATTTGAAGCTGACAGCGGCAGCACATTCAATGTTGTTTTAATACATGACTCGGAGGATTTCATTCACCCAATGTCATTAAAACTCTACAACTATATTTTAAACTATCAGGGTGTGGATGCCGTGCAGATTCCAGTTGTTCCGATAAAAGATGATAAGGGAAGATTCATTCACAGAACTTACTGTGATGCATTTGCAGAAGTTCACTCCAAAGACCTTGTTGTTCGTCAGGCATTAAAAGTTTTTATTCCATTTGCGGGAACAGGAATGGCTTTCAAGCGTGAGATTTTCAAAACGCTTGAGAAAAATTACCATCAGGTATTTAACGAAGCAAATCTCACGGAAGATTACGAGCTTGGATTAAGATTGTTCAAGCTTGGATATAAAACTTCTTACGTGAATTTACTTCTCGACAGACACAATGCAAACTCAAGAGTTGCTACAGGAGAATATTTCCCGAACAGTTTCTGGGCTGCGGTTAAACAGCGTTCAAGATGGACAGCTGGAATCTGTTTCCAGAACTGGAAGATTCACAAATGGACAGGCAGCTTTAAAACAAAGTATTTTCTGATGCGTGACAGAAAAACAATCTTCAGCAATTTCATGGTTCTTTTGTCAAACATTGTGTTTGCACTTTTCCTTCTCTACCTGCTTGGTTTTTCAATCGGGTTTAATTTCCTTCAAACGATTATTGAAGAAAATACTGCTCTCTGGGTTTTCCTCTGGCTCTGTTTCTTCTTCATGATGTGGAGACTGTTTCACAGATTCATTTTTACTTATAACTGGTACGGCTTCCGTTACGCAGTCTTCAGCTTGATTCGCTTGAACTTCGATAACCTGATAAATTTCTTTGCAACTTTCCGTGCATTAAGAGTTTTCATGCAGATGAAAAACAAAGTTGTCTGGGAATCTACAGACCATTATTAATACACAGCCGGTTCTTAACTTTAAAAAGGTAATCTTTTACAGGTTACCTTTTTTTATAAGCTTAATTCATTTAATTAGAAATATCCGATTTGTATTTTAGTTTTCTATGGCAAGTGAAAAATTAAATATTGGCTTAACACCCGAACTCTTCAAAGGGAAAAAAGTTATCGTGATTTTTTTCGGGACACGACCTGAGATTATCAAGCTCTTTGTTATCTACAGGATTCTAAAAAAGTCCAGCGAGTTTTACCCGATACTTTACAGCACAGCACAGCAGCAGATTTCAGGTGACGTTCTCAGTAACCTTGGAATTACCTGTGACCTGATTGCAGATGAAGTTCCGAACCGCTCTCCAGACCTCAACAATTTAATCGCACATTTACTAAACGACTTCAACAGAAAGTTCGGAGATAATTCTCCTCTGAAAATAGAGCACATCCACGGGTCGATTGTTCAGGGTGATACGGCGTCAGCTTATGCAGGTGCATTGTGGAGCTTCCTCAACCAGATTCCCGTGTTTCATCTCGAAGCCGGTTTGAGAACTCTCGACCAAAGGAATCCTTTCCCCGAAGAGTTTATGCGTGAGTCGGTTGCACGGTCTGCAACAATTCACTTTGCCCCTAAAGGAATCAACCGCGACAATCTTATTAACGAAGGAATTAAAGCCGACAAAATTTTCGTAATCGGCAACACAATCAACGATGCAATCTTTACGCTAATCAAAGAAAAGAAAATCAAAGAGCCGTCAAGTAAAAATTTTATTCTCTCAACTTTCCATCGCAGAGAGAACTGGAACAACGTTGAATCTTATGCAAAGATTCTCAAAGACATTGCCGATGCAAACAACGGCTACGAATCAATCATTCATTTGCTTCACCCAAACCCGATTATTATAAACGGATTCAAAAAAGTTTTTTCTGATAAAGAATATAAGAAGATTACTTTCATGCCGCCGATACACGATTACTTTGAAATGCTCGGCTACGTGAAAAACAGTGCGACGATTCTCACCGACTCAGGCGGATTGCAGGAAGAATCTTTATTCTTCAACGTGCCCTGCGGCGTGATGAGGAAAACCACCGAGCGTCCCGAAGTTTTAAAAAAGAACGCAAAGCTTCTGCCATTCGACTCCGGTGAAATAAAAAGTTTCTTAACCGATGCACTGCACTACCGCGAGATTCACAAATCCAAGCACAACTACACCTACGGCTTCGGCGATTCAAGCTATCTCGTTTACGAGCTTCTCAAAAAGTTCTACGGAATTTCCACCGAGTATTCTTTCCTGTAAATAATTCGTCATTGCGAGCGAAGCGTGGCAACCCTCTTAATACATTTTTTTGGGTGACATTTGGTAATGGTATCTTACATGGGTCGGGCTGGACTTTATCCCGCACTTGATGCGGGAGCAGGCGTTTGAACCTTTGCGTGTTTTCCTGACATTCCGAAAACAAAAACAGCCGAATTTCCTCACATAAGTTGACATCTTACGTACGGTAAATGGTATCTTATGTACAGAAGATTGTATCTTACATGCGGTAGATTGTATTTTACATACGGTAAATGTGAAATTACATGCGGAAAATGGCATCTTACGCACAGAAGATGGTAAATTACATGTGGAAAATGGCATCTTACGCACAGAAGATTGTATTTTACGTATGCAAGATGGGAGTTTATGTGTGGAAAATGTTAAAAAATGTGAGAAAAATGAGGGTTTTAATGAAAAAGGCGGTTTTTAGCCGCCTTTTTAGTTGATTTTCTCTTATCAAGATTACTTAAACTGTTATGCTTGCCACATCTGATTCCAGACCGACGAGCTGGTCTTTAATAACATAGATACCGATGTATTCTCTTTTCTCAGGAACACCGGGCACTAAGTTTTCTCTGTTATCGGGATAAGGTGAGTTGGTATCTCTTGCCAGAAATGTGAATGATGTTTCGTTTCCGCGTTTGCTTCTTATTTCAACTGCGTCTGCACCAAGCTTTTTGAACTTAGCACTAACTCCTCCGCTTGCCTGCTTTGTAAGAATTAATACAGGTTTCATGTTCGGAACGTCTGTAGAAATTTCTTCACCTATAATGCCAAGCTGGTCGCCGAGTGCTTCAGTATAAGCGGAATTTGTTTTAATTCTGGTAACGGTTAATCTTACGCCGTCTGTTCCGCTGATGGCAATATCCTTCAGGATATTTGTTTGCTCCACTGCCCCTTCGTATTGCTGTTCAAGGTTTTTCTGCACAGCATACGCATCACGGTGAGCAGTTACTTTGGCTGCGAGGATAGCTATTTCTCCGGCTTGCAGTCCGAGTGCTCCGCCTACTGTCGCTAAATTTGTAAGGAAAGTTTCTTCCCATGTATCAAGCTCGTCAATATGTTTAGGGATATAATCGGCTTTCATAAAGTTTTTTCCTTTCGGTTAAAATGTTTTTAAAATTGTTTAGTGATAAATGCAACAACAAGAAACGGTATAAGTTCCGTGAAGATGAACAACATTTACGCTATTAATAAGAAGTGAGAAGGGCGGGAAATTAAATGAGGTCTATTTATTCACCATCATAAATATATGCTTCTGTTCTTTCATCATAAGGAATTGAAAATTCAATTTGATTTCCATTATTATCAGTATAATTAACATCTAACCTATTAGGAGGTGCTCCAGTATCATCACCAACTAAACTCATTATAAATTGTTTACCTGTCATATTAAGTTGAGGATTCCTCTTAAATTCCTCTGCATTACCAACCAAATCAGCAATCTTATTATACATTTCTTGTGAATCACTCAAATCCCAAGAACCATCATTTACTAAAGATAAAGACATTTTAAAATTATTCATCTGGATTTTTGTTTACTAACATTTTAAAAAAGTTATAACGCTTTACATATAGTGTCTTTAATTTTGTATCGATGATAAAAATAAAAGTTATTTTAAAGATTATAAAGAGGATAAAGAAAATGAGTAACTACGATAAATTATTCATAATAGTTTTTCTTGGTTTGATATTATGTTTAGTTTTAGCTTTACGATAAGTTTCTTTTCTAAAAAAAAAATATTTTTACTCACGCTCTCATTCCTTCTTTCTCTAACAGCTTTGTAGTTGTAATCAGCACAATATTAATTCCTTCTTCTTTATATAAACGCTTCACTTCCTTTTCTGCATCTTTGCTGTAACTGAAACATATAAAATATCCAGTGTCCCTTCCGTCACGTTTGATAGCTGCGTAGAAACTATCTATGTCAGGTCTGCCGGCTTGGTCTTGCTGTTTAACCTGAACAGGATAATATCTATCCGCTTCGCCGAATAAATCTTGTCCTTCTTTTTTCTTCTTCTCTAATTCAATCGGATATAACCTACCGTCAATTCCGAAGTCGCCTGATTTTCTTTTGTTCGGGATTCCGCTCATATCGGTTGCCTGACTAAGAGCAATAACCGCCCAGTTCTGAAACTCGAAATGCGGAAGAATACGAAGCTCATCTACAGACTTGCGAATATCTATCATTTGGAAATCTTTATTCTCGACGAGCTTGAAATTATCCCATAATCTTGTGCTCATAACTCTGCACGCTGTCGGCGAAACGTCTATGCCAATCCATTTTCTTTTTAATCTTTCCGAAGCAACAAGAGCAGTTCCGCAACCGCAAAATGCATCGAGAACAATATCTCCTTTGTTTGAACTTGCTTTAATAATTCTTTCAAGAAGTGCAATTGGTTTTTGTGTTGGATAGCCGAGGCGTTCTTTTGCTTTTGCAGAAATAGGAGGTATATCAGTCCATATTTCTTGCAATGGAACTCCTTCCATATCATCTAAATATTGTTTGAATCTAGGTATACCATTCTTACTCATTATTATATAATCGTTCTTTTCAAGTTCATCTAACTTATCAGATATAGACATTAATTTCGCCTTAACTTCACCAACTAAATTATTAATAATTCTTTTTGGTACAGACCAATGTCTTCCACTTGAAGAAGGAGAATATCCTTTCCAAGAAACATTAGAATCGCCTTTAGTTTCTCCGGCACCAGTAAGTATTACTGATTGATATACGCCACGTTTATCTTTACCTTTAAAAAATTCATCAATATATTCTTGGTCATAATCTGTATATTGAGTATTATAATTATAGACATTTGACTTTGTATAGAAGAAGATTCTATCACTATTTCTACCATATTGATTAGGGTCATTGTGTGCGTGAGTTCTTTTCCAAGTAATTTCATTCTTGAAATAATTAAATCCGAAGATTTCATCAAGCATTATCTTAACATAATGACTTGCGTGCCAGTCGCAGTGGTAATAAAAGCTTCCTGTTTTTTTCAGCACACGGTAAAGCTCAAGAACACGGGGACGCATGTAATGTATGTAAGCATCAGCATCGCCAAAGCGGTCATTAAACGCCCGCTTCTCGGCAACGTCGCCCCAAAATGTTTCGTAATTTCTGTTGCTGTTAAACGGAGGGTCAATATAAATCAGGTCAACCGATTCATCGGGTATATCGGGGAGCATTTTTAAACAATCCCCGCAGTAAATGGAGTTTGTCTTTAGTTGGTGAGAGGTCATAAGACAAAATTAACACACATCAACACTTCAAGCAACTCTATTGTTTTCTTTCACATTAAATGAGAATATATAAAAAGGAAAAAGCGAATTGTGTGTAGATTTCATCAAAAAGAATTCACGTTATTTGAGAAACACTGCTGTTCCGCCAAATCTTGAATTTAATTATATCGATTATAAATCAAATCTCATAGAAAGAAATTAAGGATTGTCATTTTTGAAAGGATTGTTTGACACTTCATTATCAAACAACGGAAGAATATCCTTCTTAAACGTTGTGTCAGGCGAATATTCTTCTTTTGTCCAGTGACTTCCCATTCTCAAATAATGTGAAATAAAATTCTCATTTAATGTGGTCGCTTACACTTTAAGAAAGTTTATTTAATTAGAATCATTTTCTTAGTTTCTATAAAACCGTCACCAATCATTCTATAAAAATAAATTCCGCTTGTAAAACTACTTCCGTCAAAATCCGCTTCATAAGTTCCGGGCTGAAGCTGTTTATCTATTATAGTAGCAACTTGTCTGCCGGTTATATCGTACACGTTAATCTTTACATTCGAAAGCTTTGCAATCTGGAATTTAAATTTCGTGGCTGGATTAAACGGGTTCGGATAATTCTGCGATAAGCTGAACTTGTCAGGGACTAAAGTTGAAATCGGGTTTATGCCGATTACAAAATTGAGCATCGGGAGCTCGATGTATGACTGCGAATTATTGTTGACATACATTTTATTCTGTCCGTTTTTTAAAACCGGAAGCACGTGCGGATTCGTTCTGAGAAACCAATGATAAGTTACATTGTCGAGATTCGTCAGCTTAACTCTGATTCTGTGTCCTGCTTGGAAAATGTGCGAGTAAGATTGTCCGAGGAATTCCTGCTGGCGAACTTGATTCGGAATGTTATGCCTGTCAGTCCAGTTTGCACGTGTTACAAGTTTCTCTGTATTTCCCTGCACGTCATAAATCTGGAAATTATATTGAGAAACGCTTGCAGTGGATGAATAAAATAATTTCACAAGCGGCGTTCCAACCAACCGTGCATCCTGAAGCATCGGCGGAGAATTAAATGTTAAGGTGTGCTTTTGAAATAAAGCATTGAACGTGCTTCCTGTGAATTCATAATTCACAGCGGTCTGCATTGTAAGAGAGCTGTTCACAGTGTTGTTCAAAGTTACAGAAGCAGTTCCACCGGAGTAAGGATACGACTGCAATGAGTTGGGATGAAAATACAGGCGAACATTTTGAGTTCCTGCGGGTGGCCACACAGGTGAATAGAATCTTTCCCATGTCCAGTAATCGCCGCCGGAATGTGTCGGATACATGCTTGAAGCATAAGTAAATTTCTGGTCAGCGTTTGTAACACCATTGTTGATTCCTTTTAAATGATAATCTAACCAATCGACAACAAGGTTTGACTGAAAATCAATTTCGTCATCATCCGGGTCGCCGCCGTGTCCGTCGAATGTTCCCCAGTAAAATCTGTAATTGTTGTAAGGCAGAATGTAAGCTGACTGAATCATTCCATAAGTATTAAAAAATAAATCCTGCCAAACATTGCATCCAAGAACCTGAGTCTGGCACATGTTCACCCTGTCGAGAAAATCTCTTGTCTGCGGAACGTACAAAGCTAAGCTGTCCCACTTATCGGTTGAATCGGACAAAGCCCACGTTCTGAATAAAGCAACAGAAGGATGGTAACGAACATTTGCAGGTGTATAGCCCAGTGTCCAGAGAAAAGTTATTTTGATTGAGCCGTTTTCAATCCAGCTTGTTGCATGCTGCGGTGAAGCGAAATCGGGAAGAATCGTTTTCACGTTCATGCCGTTGCATGCAGCCATGAAAGGAATAATTCCTCCCTGTGAGCCGCCGTGAACAGCGATGTTGTTGTCATCAGTGTTTGCATCGTTGCGGATATAGTTTACAATCTGCATCAAATCGTTTGCTTCAACGATGCTGATGAAATATGATTGCCCGGTTGAGTTTCCCTGTCCTCTCATACTATAAGTCAAAGAATAAAAATCGTCGTTTGCAAACCCCTCAGCAAATTTAAGTTCGGATTCTTTTGATAAACCGTAGCCGTGAGTTAAAATAATACAGGGCCAGCCGGCTGGGGGAGGTGAGCCTTCGGGAATATATTTTGTGCAGTCGAGTATAGTGCCGTCGGGAATCGACAGCGTAAAATCAACTCTTGTTTGAGAAAGTAATGTTACCGTGAAAATAAATAATGACAGAAAAAGTATTGTAATTATTTTCATAAAGCATTTTTAGTTAATTTAAAAATAGCTGGTTTTGATTTTTTTAACAATTCAATCCCATGTTATAAACTTCTCGGATGCAAGCAGGATTGTTAATTCAACAAGTGTTAATTAATTTACATGGATGATGTTATCTAAAAAATATTCCCGGCAGAAACAATTTTATGAAGGCAAAGCTAAAAAGCTTTTTTCTGTTAAGGGCTATCCCGATTTAGTTATTCAGGAATTTAAGGATGATGCGACAGCTTTTAATGCTTTGAAAAAAGGGCAAATCTTTAACAAGGGCATCATCAACAACGAAGTTTCTACAGTATTATTTACGTATCTGATGAAGCAAGGGATTCCAACTCACTTGGTTGCAAAACTTTCGGACAATGAGATGCTCGTAAAGAGACTGAAGATTGTTTTGATTGAAGTTGTCACACGCAACATTGCTGCAGGAAGCTTGCTGAAGAAAACCAATTTCAAAGAAGGTTACGTTTTGAAAAAACCAATCATCGAGTTCTATTATAAGAATGATTTGCTCGGTGACCCGATGATTAGCGATTCGCATGCTCTTGCAATGAAGCTTGCCACTGAAAAAGAGATTGCGGTGATTAAAATTCTTGCTGAGAAAATTAACAACATATTAAAGCCGTTCTTTTTGAAAAGACGATTACGATTGGTTGATTTTAAGCTTGAGTTCGGCAGGGACAAGAACGGAAAAATTATTCTCGGTGACGAGATTACTCCTGACACTTGCCGTCTTTGGGATTCAAAGACAAATGAAAAGCTTGACAAAGACAGATTCAGGTTCGACCTCGGCAAAGTTGATGAAGCGTATGCTGAAATCAGAAAAAGAATAACCGGAAAATAATTTGCGGCTTACAATCTATGGCAGAGATGTTGTTTTAAAAGTGTTTATACTCACTGTTCTGCTCGACTTCGCAGCAATACTTATCGAAATACTTTGGCTTAAAGCTTTGCTGATTGCTCTGTCACTAATTTTAATTTCGTTCACACTTTATTTTTTCCGTGACCCTGTTAGAAATATTCCTCAATTAAAAGATAACGAAATACTTTCACCCGGAGACGGAAAAGTTATGTGTATTGAAGAAGTAGATGGAAATGATTTTATGAATTCACGCTCCAAGCTGATAGGAATTTTTCTTTCACCATTGAATGTTCATGTTAACAGGATTCCTTTGAGCGGTGAAGTTGCTTTCTTCCGCTACGTGAAAGGAGATTACATCGTTGCATTCGACCATAAATCTTCCGAACGAAATGAAAGAACGGAAATTGGAATTGATAACGGGGAGTTCAAAATTTTGTTTAAACAGATTGCCGGATTTGTTGCACGAAGAATTGTTTGTCAGCTTAGAAAAGGCAGCAGAGTAAACGCAGGAGAAAAATTCGGAATGATAAAGTTTGGTTCGCGTGTTGATGTAATCCTTCCAATGAATTCAACAATCAAGGTTAAGCTTAAGGAAAAAGTTGTAGGCGGAGAAACAATTCTTGCTTGCCTGCATTCAGGCACGGCTGAGGTGAACTTATGAGAAGAAATCCTGCTGCGTTTCTACCAAGCTTATTCACTGTGCTGAATCTCTTCTGCGGTTTTCTCTCGATTGTAAATGCCTCACAAGGAAATATCGAGCAGGCATGTTTGTTTATAATCTATGCGGGATTATTTGATGTGTTCGACGGAGTAGTTGCACGGCTCACACGCACAACTTCCAAGTTCGGCGTTGAGCTTGATTCGCTTGCTGATGTTGTTTCGTTTGGAGCGGCGCCTTCGTTCATTCTTTACAAAACATATTTTTATCAGCTTGACGGACTTGGAATTGCTCTTGCTTCACTGGTAATGATTTTCGGAGCGTTGCGTCTTGCAAGATTCAACACTCAGATTGTCGGCTTCGATAAAAATTATTTCACAGGAGTTCCTGTTCCTCTTTCGGCTCTCACAATTTCTTCTTTCTTTCTTTTTTACTTCGATAAAAACTTTGATACACGTACCAGTGAAATTGTTCTGATTGTTCTTAGCCTTCTTCTTCCGCTTTTAATGATGAGCAGGTTCAGGTATGATACGACACCTAAGATTTCGATAAGAGAATTTAAAAATCATCCTGTGAAGACAATCATTGTTTTTCTTGTTGCGATTTTAATCGTGCTTACGAAAGGAGAGGGACTTTTTGCTTTCTGTTTGTTTTATCTGAGCACGGGAATATTCAGAGGCATCTGGAATTTGCTTAGGAAGAAGGTTTTCAAAAAACATGAATCGGTTAGTGAAAAAGAACTGAGGTTAAAAGCAGGGAAGTGATTATAGTTTCTTCAAAGCACTTACAAAATTTTCCACATCTTCTTCTACATTAAACCTTCCAAACGAAATTCTCAAAGATGACTTTGCTGCAATGTCATTCGCACCGATTGCTTTCAAAACATGCGACTGCTGAATTGTTCCTGATGTGCATGCTGAGCCGGACGAAACAGCGATTCCGTTCATGTCGAGCTTCATTAAAATAGTTTCAGCATCAATGTTAAACTTTTTGTGGTCGAAAGAAATGTTTACAATGTTTGGGAGTGAGTTTTCATCCTCTTTTGAATTCAGAATGATTTTGACGCTGAAGTTTTCTTTCAGTGACGTGATAAGTGTATGTTTCAGTTTTTTATAATGAGCAATGTCATACTCCATTTCGTCCTTCAATATTTCAACGGCATTTTTGAAGCCGGCAATTGCAGCGATGTTTTCCGTTCCACCACGTCTGTCGCGTTCCTGTTTTCCGCCGTGAATGAATTTATCTGTCAATGTATCTTTCTTAATAAACAAAGCACCAATTCCTTTCGGTCCGTAAATTTTGTGAGCAGACATTGTCGCAGTGGAGCAATTCAAATCTTCTATATTGAAATTTGTTTTGCCTATGCTTTGAACTGAATCAGTGTGAAGATAAATTTCTTTTGAACTGCAAACCTCTGCAATTGCTTTGATGTCATTGATAATTCCGAGCTCGTTGTTTGAGTGCATAACGCAAAGGAGAAAAGTTTTTTCTGTCAGCGAATCTCCAAGCTCATTCAAATCAATCTCTCCAAAACGATTCACGTTTAAGTAAGTAATTTTAAAACCAAATCGCTTGTGAAGATATTCAAGCGAGTCAAGAACTGCCGAGTGTTCAATCTTTGTAGTGACGATATGATTTTTATTTCCAAGATGACTGAAAGCAATTCCTTTTATTGCAAAGTTGTTTGCCTCCGTTCCTCCTGATGTAAAATAAATTTCCGATGAACTTGCACCAATGTACTCAGCAATCACATCACGTGCGTCTTCTAGTAAAACTTTTGATTCTCTTCCAAATGAATGAACTGACGAGGCGTTTCCAAATTTGTCTTTGAAATTTGGAAGCATTTCATCCAGTACACGCGGGTCAATGGGTGTTGTTGAAGCGTTATCGAAATAAATCATTTTCATTTACAAAAATATTTTTAATTGTGCTTGAATTAAAGTTAGAAATACTCCGTATGTGAAAATTATTACTCTAATTATTTTTCTGTCTCTTTAAACTATCTTTGCTTTGAATGTTGTACAAAAAAATTATCCGACCGCTGCTTTTCAAATTTGATGCTGAAAAGATTCACGAAAGAACCATCAAACTTTTAACTTCAGATTTTCTTCCTCCGCTTATAAAACCATTTTGTAATTTCAATTCATCAAAGCTTCAAAGAAAAGTCGGGCGGCTGACATTTAAAAATCCAATCGGTCTTGCAGCGGGAATGGATAAGAACTGTGTTGCAATGAAATCATGGAACGCAATCGGTTTCGGTTTCGCTGAAGCGGGAACGGTAACACCTTTGCCACAGCAAGGGAATGCGAAACCGCGTATGTTCAGGTTAAAAGATAATCTTGGAATAATTAACCGGCTTGGATTTAATAACGTAGGAGCAGACGAGTTCGAAAAAAATCTTGAAAAAGCCAGAGAAGAATTGCCCGGCGATTTTCTTATCGGAGTAAACATCGGAAAAGATAAACGAACTGAGCTTGATGATGCATTCCAGGATTATAAATTTACTTTTGAAATGTGTTTTGAACACGCTGATTATTTTGCAATCAACGTCAGCTCGCCAAACACAGAAGGACTCCGCCAGCTTCAGCAAAGAAAATATCTTGATGAGATTCTGAAATCACTTCAGTTATTGAACAAAGAGCTCGATGAGATTTATCCTTCCGAGCAAAAAGATATTTATTTAAAGATTGCACCCGACTTAACGGAAACCGAGCTCGAAGATATTTTACAAGTTTCAATCGATAACAGAATCACGGGCATCATTGCTACAAACACAACAATTTCATGCGACACATTGCCTGTTGGAAATTATGAGCAGGGCGGACTCAGCGGCAAACCGCTCGAAGCAATTTCCAGCGCTGTTCTGAGATTTATCAAGAAGGAAGCGGGCGAAAAGCTTGTACTGATTGGATGCGGAGGAATTTTCAACGCAGATGATGTGAAGGAAAAATTTGATTTGGGAGCGTCGCTTGTACAGATTTATACAGGTTTGGTTTATAAAGGAGCGGGGTTGGTGAAAAGAATTAAGAAAGAGTTAGCGAATGGATGACACAAAAAAATCTAACAGGTTAATCAACGAGAAGTCTCCTTATCTTCTTCAGCATGCACATAATCCTGTCGATTGGTTTGCGTGGGGAAAAGAAGCGTTTGAAAAAGCAAAGAGCGAAGACAAACCGATTTTTCTTTCGATAGGATATTCAACCTGCTATTGGTGTCATGTTATGGAACGCGAAGTTTTTGAGAACGAAGAAATTGCTGAGCAGATGAATAAAATTTTTGTGAGCATAAAAGTTGACAGGGAAGAACGACCGGACGTTGACAGAATTTATATGTCGGCGTTGCAATCAATGACAGGAAGCGGCGGCTGGCCTATGTCGATGTTTCTCACAACAGAGTTAAAACCTTTTTACGGAGCAACGTATGTTCCGCCCGATTCAAAATACGGAATGCCCGGCTTTCAGGATTTAATAACTCAGCTTGCTCAAGCGTGGAAGACAAGACGTGATGAAATCAATAAATCGGGAAATGATATAATCGAATACATTCGTCAGGCAACTTCAAATAAAAAATCCGATACGAAGCTGAACGAAGAAATTTTATTAAAGGGTGCTCAGCAATTCAAAAATGGTTTTGATGAAGACTATGGAGGATTTGGAAACGCCCCGAAGTTTCCCAGACCGGTTGGCTTTAATTTTCTTTTACGAATGTTCAAACGATTTGATGATAAAGTAACTTTACAGATGGTAATTCGAACTTTGCTTCAAATGAGCAGAGGCGGAATTTATGACCATGTCGGTGGAGGATTTCACAGATATTCGGTTGACAGATTTTGGCGTGTTCCGCATTTTGAAAAAATGCTTTATGACCAGGCACAGCTTGTGATTTCATTCATTGAGGCATTTCAAATTACAGGTGATGTGGAATTCAAAAGAACTGCAGAAGAAGTTCTCGGATATGTTCAAAGAAATTTAACAGATGAACAGGGAGGATTTTATTCTGCCGAAGATGCGGAGAGCTTTACCGATGATTCAAGAACTAAAAAAGAAGAGGGTGCTTTTTATGTTTGGTCGAAAAAAGAGATTGATGAAATGCTGAATGAAGATTCCGAGGTGTTTAGTTATTACTTTGGTGTTTTAGAAAATGGTAATTCTCCTGCCGGCTCTGACCCGCATAATGTTTTTATAAACAAAAATATTTTATACAGAGCACACTCTCTTTCGGAAACGTCGAATCAGTTCAATCGTTCAACCGACGAAGCAAACGAAATCATTGAATCAGGAACTAAAAAACTTTTCGATGAACGTAAGAAAAGAATTGCTCCACATCTCGACGATAAAATTTTAACTTCATGGAACGGACTCATGATTTCTGCTTTTGCAAAAGGATACCAAGCAATTGGAAATGAAAATTACCTAAGCTCTGCAAAATCTGCCGCAGATTTTATTCTGGAAAAATTGTTCAATGAAAAAGAAACTTGTCTGCTTCATCGTTACAGAGATGGCGAAGCAGCTATTGACGGCACTTTGGAGGACTATTCTTTTTTCATTCAGGCATTAATTGACTTATACGAGTCATGCTTTGATATAAATTATTTGAAAAAGGCAGTGTTACTTTGTAAAAAAATGATTTCAGATTTTTATGATAAAGATGAATCAGGTTTTTTTGATACGTCAGGAAAAGATGAAAGCATTCTGGTGAGAACGAAAGAAGATTATGATTCGGCAGAGCCGACCGGGAATTCAATTGCAATAATGAACTTGCTTCGTCTTTCGCAATTCACCGATAACATAGATTGGTTTGATAAAGCATACGCTTCGCTCCAATTATTTTCAGAAAAGCTTACAGCTTCGCCTTATGCAACGCCCCAGATGTTGTGTGCTCTTGATTTTGCTTTATCAGCACCGAAAGAAATTATAATTGCCGGGAAGGATTCGTTGCTTGCAAAGGATATGATTTCGGAAGTTCATAGAAGATATATTCCAAATAAAATATTGATTCATGCAGCATGTGAAGAAAATTTTATGCCGTTTATAAAAAATGTGGTCAAACAATCCGATAAAACTTTTGCCTATGTTTGTGAAAACTATTCCTGTAATCTGCCCACAGATAATATTGATGAGCTAATTCGTTTAATAGAAAATTAATGAAAATTATTGTCTTTGCATTATTAGTACTGCTCATTGTAACGAGCTTCTCGTCCTGCAGCACACCTTCCGACCCGAATCCGCCGGGAGATTCTTTTGCCGGCATAGTTACATTTACAGATTCTAATTTAATACGAACGGGAGGTTATTATGCAGTGTCTATTTACAAAGACACCGCCAATCCTTTTACCACGTATCCTTTACGAAACGATTCGATTACAATTACAATAGTGAATCACTCTACTTCTTCAACCTACGAGATTTCCGGAATCGGGACGGGAAATTATTTTGTTGGTGTAACATGGGTGAGAAGCTCCGACGGTAAACCTATCCTGCTCGGAATTCTTGGGTGTGATACTTCCCGAACCTGCACTAATTATACTAAGCTTATCTTCCCCAACTTTGAGGGGGTGAGCAGAAATATTTTAAGCTGGACGGATACTCTAAAGAGATTAAATTAAAAGAGCCCCGATAAATCGGGACTCTCTGTTTATTCTGCTATAAAATCTAAAACTATTTTACCAAAATCATTTTCTTGGTTTCTGTATAATCTCCTGCTGACAACTTATAATAATACACTCCGCTCGCAAAACCACTTCCATCCCAATCAACTTCATAAGTGCCGGGGTTTAATTGTTCATTTACAAGTGTTGCAACTTCTCTGCCAAGAATATCGAACACTTTTAATGTTGTTAATCTTGAATCTTTAATCTTGAATCTGATAATCGTGTTCGGGTTAAACGGGTTCGGATAGTTTTGCGAAAGTGAAAAATCATTTGGGATTTCGTTTGAAACAGGAGAAACATAAGTAACACCACCATTTGTTGTTTTAAGAATCATTGAATAGTAATTGGGGGTTATATAGTGATATCCAACTGCCCAACCGGTATTTTGATTTACAAAGAATAAGTCAGTATAAATAAAATTATTATAATATATAGGAGTCTGCAAAGCCCAATTAACGCCACCATTCGTTGTCTTGCTTATATACGCAGATTGATACCAGCCACAGCTCCAGCCAGTTGAACCGTTTATGAATTTTATAATACGGTTAGAACCACCCTGACCAAAATTCCATGTGGACCCTCCGTTACTAGTATAGCGAAGCGAACCACCGTCTGTTACCCAACCCGTTAAATTATTAACGAACGAAATGGATGTCCAAAATATTTTACCGGCACCGAGAACTGAAAACCAGTTCAAACCCCCGTTTGTAGTCTTAAGAACTGTACTGACGCTTGAAGCTATCCAGCCTGTGTCAGGTGAAGTAAATAATCCGTCAGCGATACTAAAAGGAGAACCGGTCGTAAAACTCTGCCATGTCAAACCTGAATTCGTTGTCTTCAATATATTATTACTGCTGGTGAAGACAAAGCCCGTAAAACTATTAACAAAATCTATCTTTAAAGGAGAATAACTTGTAGTGTCAGAATGCTGGAGGAAGAAAGTTGTGCCTCCATCTGTAGTTTTTAAGATAGGTCTGGTGTAAACGAAGTTTTCTCGTCTAAGACCTGTTGCCCAGCCGGTTAAGGTATTTACAAAACGAACATCGGAGAAACCAATATTGTCACTATATACAACAAACCAATTATTTCCTCCGTTTGTACTTTTCAAAATTTCTCCTTGATAATTCTGCCCGACTCCTCTCCCCGTGACTATCCAACCGGTATTACTATCAATAAAGAATATTGAATAGTATGGAAGAGATTGACCATAATACTGTTGAACCCAACCTTGTGAAAATAAATTTTCAGAAGGTAATGTTAAGAGAATAAAAAGAAGTAGTATTTTTGCGAGCTTCATTGTCTTTCCACAAATATAATACACAAAGGTCGCAGTTAAGCGTCTTTAATTATCGCCTAACCTTCAAGCATTTTTTCGAATTGTCTTTCAAGATTCTTGCCCGACGGAGTGAGTATCAGTATATTTTTTTTATCTTTCTTCTTCACGGCGACGTAACCGAGCTTACGCAAAAATCCCAAGCTCCTCGCACGGCTCTGTTTCGACTTCCAGAATCTTTGCATGATTTCGTCGTAGGGAATCTCGCCGCGTTGGAGCAGTTCCGCCATAATGGTAAAAAGCTTCCGCTTCATCCGTGAGTTTGCCTTGACCTTATTCACCGTTCCAAGCTGCGTATTGAAGAAATCCGTGAACTTCGATTTATTATCCTCAAATCGCTTTTGATGAGCGAAATTAGTGCTTTTTTGAATTAAACTGTCATTTTCGGTTTTCAAGTTAGTTGATTCTGCTCGTAGGTTCTCAACTTCAGTTTTCAAGTTTGTTATCTGAGCATTCAGATTCTCAACTCGAGTTTTGAAGTTATTATTCTCTTTGTTCAGAATCTCAACTGTGGTTTCGTAGTTGTTTAAAAGATTCTTCAGAGACTCAACTACAGTTCTCAAGTTGTTTAGTTCTTTATTCAGATTCTCAACTTCAATTTCTGAGTACATATATTTACCTTTCAGGTTCTCAATTCTTGAACAAACATACTCATTCTAAACGAGTTTTGCACTATCCTACGGCGTTCAGATGTTTTAACGCAGCTTCCCTGATGCTTTTTGGGAGTGGCTCATCGTATTCTGTTTTATAGTTCTTCTCAAATTTTTCGAGTTTCTCTTTCGCCATGGATTGATTTTCGAGCTGTGAATAGGCACCAATCAATTTAATGTTCGCTTCTTCATGGAGCTTATCGGTTCTCAAAAGATTTTCGCAGGCACTTATTAAATCCTCATATTTTTTTGTTCGCCACAAGAGCTTAATCAATTCTTCCGAAAGCTCTGTGAATTTATTTTCGAACTCGGAGCGTAAGTCCTCGCACCAATCGTCGTAAAATCCGGTGAGCAATTCTCCTTTGTAAATTTCAATTGCCCGCTTGCCAATCTCAATCCGCTCTTCGTCTTCAATCTCGATTGATTTTATTTTGTGGTAAAGCTCGTCGAATTCGTTTGCATCAACTTTATAAACGAAATCCGGATTCAGCCGAAGGATTTTATCTTCATAAATTATGTATGTCACATTTATTTTTCCCGATTCTTTATCGGACTTCTTTCCTGTTTTAATTTTTGGTTGAGCCTTCGGTGAAGGTTTCTCTTCTTTTAAATATTCGTAAACAGGTTTGGTCGCTGTTCTTATGTTTGTAATGCATTGATGAAAAACATTCTCGGCACTTTCCGGTGACATGTCTCTGAAAAATAAATCCAGCATTTTATCTTTCGTGAATTTCATCGAAGGGTTTAGCATGAGATAAATCAAAATAAGCTTTCCCTTTTTTCTAATCCATCTTTCTTCATCAATTAAATTCCCGCGAACAAAAATTTCAACACCGCCAAACGTTTTAAGATAAATGTCATAAAGCTTGAACCTGTTTTCCAATAATCTATTTTTGTATTCATCGCTGAACCAATCGTAAGCAGGCATTTCAATCAAGCTCTCCTGAATTTCTTTTATGAATTTGTTCTGTATGTTGTTTGAGATTGCAAGGTCAAACAGATGGCTGTACTCTGCAAAGTTTTGAATCAAATCAGATATGTAGCCCTTATCTTTTGAAATGATGAGCCCTTCGTTCAAGTAAGACAAGGCAGTGTCATGCTGGTTGAGACGAAAATAATAATCTGCAATTTGAAATTTTGCCAGTGCTGTTAGAGTATGAAGCCGGTTCTTTTCGGAATATTGCAACAGGTCATTTAATCCAGAGAGAACTGCATCATCGGCAGAAGTTCTCTTTCTAATGATTGCTTTGTAATAATCAGAAACCAGATTTATATATTCATTTTTAGAGTCGCTGAATTCTCTTGCAAGATTATAGAACTCAATTGCTTTCTGTGAATAACCCAAATGGTCATAGGATTGTCCCATGAATAAATAAAAATGAGGAATAAAAGATTTTACGTTTGTCCTGTTGTCTGAAGTTATCATCTCACGCAATAGCTCGATTGTTTTTTCGTAGTCACCGCAGGAGAAATGCAGGTTAAAAGCGGTTCGGATAGTGTTTCTTTCAAAGTTGGGATATTTAAATTTTTCGTTGATGCTGTAAACTTCATCCATGTATTTCAGGGCTTTCTCAAATTGTCCCGACCATGCATGGAGCAAAACAATGTCGTTAAGAGTAAGGAATCTCTCGAAAACATTTTCTTCTGATTTTTCCACCAGCTCAAAGTAATGCAGTGCTTTGATAAAATCTCCCCGGCTGGTCAGAATCTTCCCGTAGTTACTGTAAAGCTCGACTAAGTGCTCTTTGAAATTATTTTCTTTGGCAAGTGCGATAGCTTCATCAAAGTATTTTAAAGCGGTATCATATTCCGCCGGACCGATTGAATAAAGAACATTACAATAAGTTTTCACTAAACGGACACGTGCTTCTGCCGGCAATTTTTGTTTGAGTGATTTATCAAGCAATGATTTTGCTTCATCGAGCTTGTTCTCAAACCTTAATGCGCTGCTGTATTCAAGCGTTGTTTCAAAAAGAATCTCATCATCTTTAATGTTCTTGTCGCTTAGAATACTTTTGAAAATATTATTTGCTTCTTCGATATTAGCTTTATAGTTTTTCATTAACCTTCCCTTTAATAACCGAAGCTCAGCTGTGTTCTTGTAATTTTCCGGAAGAAGCTCCAGCCAGTTATAAAGCATTTCAAACCGCATGTCCTGAAAATATTTTCTGTAATGCTGAAGTATCAAAGAAATACTTCTTTCATAATCTTCCGAACTCAATGCAAAGTTAATCGCAGAGATTGTGTCATATGCCGCTTCGTAATGGCCGGAGATTTTTCTGTAAAGTGATTTAAGTTCATCGTTTGATTTTTGTTGTTTCAATTTCTTAATTAGAAATTGCCTGAACAAAGAATGATAATTGTAATTTTTCTCTTCTTTGTCTTTTATATTTTCAACAACCTTCGATTCTATGAAAATATTCTTGCTGGTAAGCTCATCAAGAATTAATTGGCTGTTCTTTGTTTCAAGAAGCTTATCGCAGACATCAGATGTAAAGTTTTCAAGCAGGCAGGTGGTGAGAAGAAAATTTTTTGTTTCATCATTAAGTGATGCAAATATTTCATTCGCAAAGAAATCGAAAAGCTCCCCTTCATATTGGAAATTTTTCAGGTCAGCTTTGGAAAGGTTATCTCCGAACGTCTGCAAAATAAGATGCAGAGCGGTAACCCAGCCCTCGCTCTTTTTTAAAAGTATTTCAATCTGCGATTCATCAAGGTTAACTCCGTAAATATCCTTAACAAGCTGATTAATTTCTTCCTCGTTAAACTTTAAATCAATAAGGTCTAAGCGGAACAGCTTTCTCTTTGAATTCAAAAATGAAATATTGAATGACGGAATCGCTCTCGTTGTTACAACGATGTGAAGATTGTCAGGAATATTTTTCAACAGGAACTCAAAATATTCTTTGATGCTCGCATCATCCTGAATCAGGTGCAGGTCATCGAGGACGAGAATAGTTTCGCCTTGAAATGATTCACTGAACTCATTGATAAAAGTGCCGAGAATCGTGGTGAGAGTGTTTGACTTATCTTTTGAAAGTGATTCTGACCGCTTAATTGTTTGAATCATATCTATTGTTGCCTGTCCGAAATCTTCCTTGAGCCGCTTAAGTGAGTGAACAATATAATTCTGAAGCTGAAGAATGTTGCTGAAGTCCTCAGAAATGCTGAGCCATGCTGTGGGATAACTTATTGTTTCGAGGAAAAGCTGTGCCAAAGTTGTTTTGCCGTAACCGGCTGGTGCACAAATCAGAATCAAGCTTTTCGAAGAATCATTTTTTAAATCTTCGATTAAAGTTTTTCTTTTGAGAACGCTGCCGGAAATTTTCTGCGGACGAAGACGGCTTTGTAGGATAATATCAGACATCAGACAATTATAGTTCTAATATCAGCATGTATTAAATTATTTTAAATGTAAATCAACCATTCAAAAAGTATAATTTCATTGAATTAAGCATTTGATAAAATTATTTTCGTATCGGTTCTTTGGATTATGACAAGATGAAACAGGAGAGCTCGCATAATGGTATTGCAGCGGTCTTGAAAACCGCCGGGCGCAAGCCTGTGGGGGTTCGAGTCCCTCGCTCTCCGCTGGTTTTCTAAAATCAAACAAGGGGTTGCAACCCCTTGTTCTGTTCTTGATATTTATAAGGGAGAGGTGCTCGAGTGGCTGAAGAGGCACGCCTGGAAAGTGTGTTAGCGTCAAAAACGCTACGTGGGTTCGAATCCCACCTTCTCCGCAAAAATAAATTATCTGCTATAAAAATTATCCCGCTCCTTTAATAACACAATTCTCTATCAACTCAAATCTCAATCCTTTAAATTTGTTTTATGGAACTTTTCAAAATCGGCTTTCTTACAGTTTCGCTAATCGACCTCATCGATATTTTAATCGTTACCTACATTATCTACAAGCTTTATCTTGTAATGCGCGGAACTATAGCTGCTCAGATTTTTGTCGGATTAACACTCATCATTATTGTTTCGCTGATTGCACAAACTTTAAACATGAAATCACTCGGCTGGATATTTAGCCGGCTGACTGACATCTGGGTGATTGCTTTCATAATTTTATTTCAGCCGGAAATAAGACGGCTCCTTCTTGTTATCGGAAGAACAAGATTTGCACGCTTGTTCCTGAAAATAAATCCGGAACAAACTATTGAAGAAGTCATCGAAGCATTAAAAGTTCTCAAAGAAAGAAAACTGGGAGCGTTGATTATTATTTCGCGCGGCGGCGGTTTAAATTCTTTTATCGAAACAGGTGAGTTGATGCAGGCAAAAGTCAGCAAAGAGCTATTGATTTCAATTTTTAATTCGCGTTCACCTTTGCATGACGGTGCATTGATAATTCAAAACAATACAATAGAAGCGGCGAGATGTATCCTCCCTTTATCAGCAACAGAAAAAATCGATAATAAAAAACTTGGGACAAGACACCGTGCAGCACTGGGTTTGTCGGAAGAAGTTAATGCTGTTGGTATAGTTCTTTCCGAAGAGACAGGAAATATTTCTGTGGCTCATGACGGAGCTCTTACTCTTTGCAATAATTATAAAGAGTTGGCAGCACAGATAAAATTAATCTTTGAAAACGTCAGTGTGAAAAAATCTGTCCGTGAAATTTTTGAACAGATGGAGGAAGAAAACTGATGCTTCTGCTAGCCGAAGAAAAAAAAGAACTGATTGCCAAGCTTGAACACCGGGGGATAAAAGATGAAAATATTTTGAACGCAATCTTCAGTGTGCCGAGAGAAAAATTTATTTCTAACGGCTTAAGAAAATTTGCTTATGATGATAACGCTTTACCGATTGACTGCAGCCAGACAATCTCGCAGCCATTCACGGTTGCATACATGACAACAGCACTTGATGTTCAAAAAGGGATGAAAGTTCTTGAAATAGGAACGGGCTCAGGTTATCAGTCGGCAATTCTTTCCGAGCTTGGAGCCGAGGTTTTTACTGTTGAGAGAATTAAAACTTTGTATCTTAATGCAAAAAATATTTTGACAGAACTTGGATACAATGTTCAAATGAAATTGGATGATGGAACACTTGGCTGGAATGAGTTTGCCCCTTACGACAGAATAATTGTAACCGCAGGTTCACCGGATATCCCACGACCGCTTTTAAACCAGGTTGCTGTTGGTGGAAAGCTTGTTATTCCTGTCGGAGATTTAAAAGACCAGAGACTATACATTGCAAACAGAACGAGTGAAGGTTTTGAATATCAGGCGATGGAACATTTCAGATTTGTTCCGTTGATAGGTGAAGAGGGCTGGGATAAAAAATAATTCTCAATCACGGAAAGTTCTTGCTATTACCGGACCAACCGCTTCCGGCAAAACTAAATTTTCAATTCTTGTTTCGGAGCTTTTAAAGCAGCACGGAATAGTTTCGGAAATTATTTCTGCTGACTCACGCCAGGTTTACAAACACATTCCAATTGCAACTTGCCAGCCAATCCATTCCGAGCTAAAAAAAGTTAAACATCATTTCATTTCATTTCTTGAGCCGGATGAAAATTTCAACGCAGGAGAATTCGGTGAGCTTGGACGAAAAAAAATAAACCTGTTATTTTCAGAAAACAAGTTGCCTGTGATTGTTGGAGGCAGCGGACTTTACGTAAACTCGCTCATCTATGGTTTCTTTGAGTTTGATATTGATGATGCCAAAAATATTGAACGCAAATCAATAAGGAAAAATCTTGAAGATAAATTAACTAAGGAAGGGAAAGAAAAATTACTCGAGGAATTAAACCGGGTTGATTTTGAATCCGCTGAGAAAATGAGGAATGTTAATCCAAGAAGAATTATCAGAGCACTTGAAGTTTTCAAGGTAACGGGAATTCCTTTATCACAATTTCAAAAACAAAAGATTGAAATAAATTTCCAGCCGGTTATCTATGCATTGAGCTGGGACAGAAAAAAACTTTATGAAAGAATTAACAAACGTGTTGATGAGATGTTAGAGGAAGGTTTGATAAAAGAGGTGAAGACTTTACAGCAGGAAGGATTTCATTTCACTAAACAAAATTCTCTTAACACGGTCGGTATCAAGGAAGCATTCGATTGTCTGGAGGGTAAAACATCAGAGCAAAGGATGGTGGAGTTGATTAAACAAAATTCAAGAAGATACGCAAAGCGTCAGTTGACTTGGTTCAGAAAAAATAAAGACATCAAGTGGCTGGAAATTAATGACGAAAATGAAATTGAAAAATTAGCAGAGGAAGTCGTTGAAGATTTTTTTACAACTTAGTATTCGTAAAAACCTTTTTTAGTTTTTACGCCAAGCTGATTTAGGTTGACCATCTCTTTCAAAAGTGGATGCGGTCGGTAACGGTCTTCACCAAAGGTTCTTTGAAGCGATTCAAGAATGTTATGAACAAGGTCTATGCCAAGCTTATCAGCCCATTCGAGAGGACCAAACGGATAATTGGTACCGAGTTTCATTGCTGTATCGATGTCTTCTCTGTTTGCAATTTTTTCAGAATAAACTTGTGCCGCTTCGTTGATTATCATACAAAGAATTCTTGGAAAAACTAATCCGGGTTTATCGGGAACGATGGAAGTTTTTACTTCGATGGAATCAAAAAACTTTTGAACGTTCTCAACAATATTTTTATTTGTAAGTTTTGATTGTGCAAGCTCAACAAATTTTTTTGTGCTGAATGAGTCATACAATCCGATGCCGATAACTCTTGAAGGATTTTTAAGATGAGGAATTGATTCGTGTGTTGCATTGCAGAGTGTGGAGGAAAGTATGACACAATCTTTAGAGCATTGGGCTTCAATGTTCTGCAGGTTTTTTATTTTTTCATCAAAAGGGAAGTTGCATGAATCGAAAATAAATTCAATGGTCGGTTCGATTTTATTTTGAACTTCAGCTTTTCCATAGAATAAATTTTTTAACTCGTTGTTAATGCTTCCTGAGCCGGTAAAAAAAATTTTATGCATTTAAGAGAGACAATTTTAAAAGATAAATTAGAGGAACTTTACTCACACTATCAAAAGAAATTTTCGTCGAAAGACCCTGTCTGGATTATTCACAGATTCAATAATGAAAAAGATATCGAGATTGCTGCGTTGCTCACATCATGCTATTCTTATGGACAGGTTGAGCAGATTAATTTCTTTGTAAAGAAAATCTTCGATAGAATTTCAAACAAGCCCTACGAATTTACCGCTAATTTTTCCAAACGAAAGGATAAAAAGTTTCTTAGTGGATTAAGCTATCGCTTCAACACAGAAGATGATTTGGTTTTATTATTTTCTTCAATGAATAAAGTTTTGAAGCATCATCAGAGCTTAAAGAAAATGTTCATCAAAAATTTTCATCACACACATGAGAATATTTTATTATCACTCGGGAAGTTTTGTTCGGAGCTAAGAACAAACTCGTATGATAAAATAAATTATCTTATCCCCGACGTTTCAAAAAACAGCACGTGTAAAAGAATGAATATGTTTTTAAGATGGATGGTTCGCAAAGATGAAATCGACCTCGGCTTATGGAACAATATTTCCGCAAGCAAACTTATAATGCCGGTAGATACGCACATTGCAAGAGTTTCACAAAAGCTTGGACTTGTAAAAAGAAAATCTATTGATATGAAATTTGCTATCGCGCTTACATCAAAGCTGAAAAAGTTCGACGCAAACGACCCGGTGAAATATGATTTTTCATTGTGCCATATCGGAATTGAAGGTAAATTGCATGACACATTTAAATTGAAATGAGAATAGGAATAGTTTGTTACCCGACTTACGGTGGAAGCGGAGTTGTCGCGACCGAACTTGGGATTGAGCTTGCAAACCGCGGGCACCAGGTTCATTTTATTTCGTACAACGTGCCGATGCGGCTGAAAGGATTTACCGACAATATTTTCTTTCACAAAGTTGAAATGGCATCGTATCCGCTTTTTGATTTTCCGCTTTACTCAATCGCTCTTGCAAGCAAAATCGTGGAAGTTGCAAAGTTCAGCGGACTCGACCTTGTTCATGCTCATTATGCGATTCCTCACGCTACAAGTGCTTACCTTGCCCGTGAAATAATTAAAGAGGAGTTAAGTTCAGGGAAAAAGAACGGAACGAATTTAAAAATTATTACGACTTTGCATGGAACTGATATTACTTTGATTGGTCTCGAAGTAAGCTTCCTGCCGACAATGAAATTTTCAATCGAGAAATCTGATGGAGTAACCGCAGTCTCAAACTTTTTAAAAATCAAAACTCAGTCACAGTACAACATCAAAAAAGAAATTGAGGTTATTCCCAATTTTATTAACCTTGAGCATTACAAAAGAATGGAATGCAAAAGCACCGATTGCTTGAAAGACAGATACGCTCCGAACGGCGAGAAAATTATAGTCCACACATCAAACTTTCGTCCGCTGAAAAAAGTTGATGATTGCATAAGAATCTTTGCTAAGATTTTGAAGAGCGTTCCTTCAAAGCTTTTGTTAATTGGTGATGGTCCTGAGCGAAGTGCTTGCGAGTACCTAACAAAAGAACTTAAGATTGATAAGGACGTAACTTTCTTTGGCAACCAGGAATCATTTGTTGAAATACTTTCAATCGCAGATTTATTTTTGATGCCGTCTCAGTCAGAGAGCTTCGGTCTTTCCGCTCTTGAGGCAATGGCGTGCAATGTCCCTGTAGTTTCATCCAATGCAGGCGGCTTGCCTGAACTGAATTACCATGGTGAGACAGGTTACATTGCCGAGATTGGTGACGTTGATAAGATGGCGGATTATTCAATCAGGATTTTGTCAGATGAAAAGATTTATAAAGTTTTTTCAGAGAATGCACGCGAACGTGCTGTGAATTTATTCTCCGATAAGAAAATTGTGCCTGAGTATGAAAAGTATTATGAGAAAGTTTTGGGAAGCTGAAATCACGGAACTTTAAATGATAAAACTGCATTACAAAATTTTACAAACCAACTAAAAAAATCATTTGAATTAAATCTCTTAATTGAGTTAATTAGAACCATGAAAAAAATAATTTTTGTCTCAGTAGTCACATTTTTTATAACAGCAAATTCATTTTCACAGTATAAAGATATTCCCGCAGATACAAAGAACAAATTAAAAAGCAGCAACGGGTTGATTCTTGGCTTCATCAATCCAAAAAAGTTTTCAATCTCGCATTCATTCAACGCTTCTTTTATAAACGCAGGCGATGCAAATGTTTCGCTCACTTCATACACTGCAACAATTAATTATGCAATACTTCATAATCTCAATGTTAGTGCAGATGTTACAATGCAGTATTCTCCTTTCGCATCTGTCCGCGGAAACAGTAACGCATTAAATAAAGATTTTCAAAATTCATTCAACGGAATAAACCTCAGCCGTGTTGCTTTGGATTACAGCCCGTCAAAGAGTGTTCACATTTCTTTGAATTACATCAACAACACAAACAACTCCTGGCTTTACGACAATTATTATTTCAGAAATGCTTTCATAGATGGCAGATAAGAGCAACCTCGGTTCTTTCGGCTCGATAAAAAATTATGCTCTCAATATTTCCATCATTCTTCTTGTTGTAATTACAACTTTCCTTCTTTATAATTTTTACAAACGGGTAACATCTGACGAAGTTGAAGTAAAACCAGTTGTGAAAGATTCAACTGTTCAGCTTACAAAGCAGCCGGTTGGAAACACTTTACAGATTGATGTTCAGAACGGTTGCGGCACAAGTGGTGCTGCGGAAGTTTTTACGGATTACTTACGTACTCAGGGATTCGATGTTGTTGAGATGGGAAATTTTTCTTCGCAGGATATTAAAACATCAATGGTGATAGACAGGGCAGGGAATATGAGGAATGCAAAACGTGTTGCACAGTCACTCGGGATTCCTGAGAAGTATGTGATTCAGCAGATGAACAAAAATTATTTTCTCGATGCAACCGTAGTTGTTGGAAAAGATTTTGCCGAGCTTGTCCCATATAAATTAAAATCAAAATAAATTGGACTCAAATCAAACTCGCCAAACAGATTGACCTCTAAACAACTCGCCAAAAAATTAGCCAAGCTTACACTTACCAAAAAAGCAACCGACGTAATAATTCTTGACCTCCGCAAGCTGACAACCATGACAGATTTTTTTGTGATTTGTACCGGACAATCCGATACACAGGTGAAAGCTATTGCCGATGAGGTTATAGTCGGCTCAAAAAGTTTTGATGAACGTGCCTGGCATAAAGAGGGGATGGAACATAAAAGCTGGGTGCTTCTCGATTATATAAACGTTGTGGTTCATGTTTTCCTTAAAGACACACGTGCGTTTTATGGTTTAGAAAAGTTATGGGGTGATGCACCGATGGAAGAAGTTGAAGATAAGTAGTTCATCCGGCAATTTCATTTTTTGTTTTTTCGCAAAGCTTTCTTAAATAATCCCAGCTGTAAATTCCCGTATCGTGTCCGTCCTTCCAGAAAATTCTTAAGGCATAATTTCCCACTGTTTCAATTTTCTCAATTTGAAAAGCCGTTCCGGTACTCGGCAGCTTGTTTAGAGGAATATATTTTTTTAAAAGAACTTCTTCGCCTTTACAGTGAGCACACGGACATTCTTCGCGTAATCGGTTTGGTGTGAGCATGAACTCAAAGCCTTCATCGAATTTAATTCTGTAAGTATTGTTGGTAGGATTTTTTTTGAATGAGAGGAGAGTCATTTTATTAGTTTAGTATTTTCTCACAATCGAATCAATCTTCACCGCCCATTCATCAATTCCACCAATAAGATTCTTCACGTTCTTAAAGCCATTGTCTTTCATAAACTCAACAGCATAATAGCTTCGTGCACCAACATGACAGTAAACAACAAACTCGTTGTTTTTATTAAACTCATCCAATTTATCAGACAATGAGTTGAACGGAATGTTCACTCCGCCAATGTCTGCGATTTCTTTTTCGTATGGCTCACGAACATCGAGGAGAATAAAATTTTCTTTCCTGTCAAATTTTTGCTTGAGCTCTTCAACTGTGATTTCACAGGTTTGATTTTCTTTTGTAATGAATGTTTCATCATTATTACTCAGCTCTGTGATGAGCGGATTCTCAGAGCACTCAGGACAGTTCAAATCTTTTTCGAAATGAAGCTCGGTGAATTTCATTTTCAATGCATCAAGCTTCAGCAATCGTCCTATCAACAAATCACCTTTGCCGATTATGAATTTTATAACTTCATTCGCCTGAAGTGAGCCGATAATTCCGGGGAGAACACCAAGAACACCTGCATCACTGCATGAAGGAGATTCTGCGGGTGGCTTAGGAAACAAACATCTGTAACAAGGTCCGTCCGTTGAATCAAAGAAAGAAACTTGCCCTTCAAATCTTAAAACACTTCCGGAAACAAAGGGCTTGCCTGACATCACACATGCATCATTCACAAGGTATCGCGTTGCAAAGTTATCCGAACCGTCAACAACTATATCGTAATTTCCGATTAACCCGAGTGCATTATCTTTTGTAAGCTTTGTCTCATGAAGAACAATTTCGATTTCAGGGTTAAGCGAATTCAATCTTTGCTTTGCAATCTGAGCTTTTGAATTGCCAACGTCTTCTGTGTTAAATAAAATCTGTCTTTGCAGATTGGAATAACTTACTTCATCATATTCAACGATTCCGATTGTCCCAACACCCGCTGCTGCAAGATACATTCCCGCAGGCGAGCCGAGTCCTCCCGCACCAATCAATAAAACCTTTGCTGATTTCAGTTTCTGTTGTCCTTCGATTCCAATTTCTGGAATAACGATGTGTCTGCTGTATCGCTGAAGCTCAGATGCAGAGAGTTCGCTCTCTTCTGATTTTATTTCAAATGATTTATCCATGCAAACAAAATTACCGATTGATGTTTATTGGATAAAGTTATATAACTATGACATATTAATTGAAGCCCGCAAATACTAACTTTGGCAAACAAAAAAACCAAACAGCTTTATGAAAAATAAATTAATCATTTTCTTTATCCTCACGTTAAGCATTTGCTCTGCTGAATTATTTTCAAACACATCATCGCTTTCTGATAATAAATACATCATCACATACAAGTTCACGGAAAAGGACAATCCGAATTCCAAAGAGTTCAAGCTGTATTGCGACGGAAATAAAATCAAGCTTGTTAAAAAAGACAAAGATAAAAATGGAAATGAAGTAACAACGTCAACTTATGTAATGATTGAAGAAAGAATTTCCTATGACGTTATCTCAAGCAGTGTAATCAAAACCGGCGGCAAGCACATGGGCGTTGAATGCCATTACATCGGAATGAAGTGGGGGGTTTACATTATGGATTTGGACTGCGGAGATAAAGAATGGACAATCTTCGGGAGTGAATTGAGAAGAGAAACAATAGCAGGTATTGATTGCAGTGTGCGTGAAGTAACGCTTGGTGCTTACGGCGGAACGACTTATTATTTCTATAATAACAACCTGATGTTGAAGAAACAAAATCCAGCTGTTACAATGCAGGCAATTTCAATCGACGAGAACCCGACATTTGCCCCTGATGAGTTTGTAATTCCTTCCGATGTGCAGTGGTATTAAAAGTTTTGTAATTTTTCCTGAAATAATAAATCAGTAATTTTGTAACTCTAAAACAAAACGAGTTAATTCTATGTCAAACAACGGAACAAATAAAAGCAAATCAAAGAACGAGTGGAGCAAAACCGCCGAAAGCTTAAAGACAAGCGGGATGAAATTCACTTCGCTCAGCGGTGAAGACGTTCAGCTTCTTTACACCCCCGAAGACACAAAGAATATTGATTACGATAATGACATCGGCTACCCGGGCGAGTTTCCCTACACAAGAGGCATTCATCACAATTTATACAGAGGTCGGCTTTGGACAATGCGGCAGTTTGCCGGCTTCGGCTCACCGGAAGATACAAACCAGCGTTTCAAATATTTGCTTGAGCACGGACAAACGGGTTTATCCACAGCTTTCGATTTGCCGACATTGATGGGCTGGGATTCCGATTCGCCGTTGGCAGAAGGTGAAGTTGGAATTTGCGGTGTTGCGATTTCCTCAATGCAGGATATGAAAGTTTTGTTCGACGGCATCCCGCTTGATAAAGTTTCTACTTCAATGACAATCAATTCTCCTGCAGCAATGGTGTTTGCTTTCTATCTCGCAGTTGCAGAAGAGCATGGTGTTCCGTTTGATAAATTACGCGGCACTTTGCAGAACGATATTTTAAAAGAATATATCGCACAGAAGGAATTCATTTATCATCCCGAGCCGTCGATGAGAATCATAGTTGACATGATTGAGTATTGCAGAGATAACGTTCCGCAGTTTAATCCTGTTTCTGTAAGCGGTTATCACATTCGCGAAGCCGGCTCGACTGCAGCTCAGGAATTAGCTTTTACACTTGCTGACGGTTTTGCATACATCGAAGCTTGCATCGAACGGGGAATGGATGTTGATTCATTCGCACCAAGAATTTCTTATTTCTTTAATTCGCATCTTGATTTCTTCGAAGAGATTGCAAAGTTCAGAGCAGCAAGAAAAATTTATGCGAAGCGAATGCGAAACAAGTATAAAGCAAAGAATCCGAAATCGTGGACGCTTCGGTTTCATACACAAACAGCAGGTTGCTCACTGACGGCACAGCAGCCGGAAAATAATATTGTTCGCACAGCAATCGAAGCTCTGGCTGGAGTTCTCGGCGGAACGCAATCGCTTCACACAAATTCAATGGATGAAACTCTTGCACTTCCTTCTGACAAAGCTGTTAAGATTGCTTTGAGAACACAGCAGATAATTGCATATGAACATGGCGTGATTAACACAGTTGACCCGCTTGGCGGAAGCTATTACGTCGAAGCGTTGACTAAAAAAATGGAAGATGATGCTGAAGCTTACTTTGAAAAGATTGATGCTCTCGGCGGAGTAATCCGTGCAATCGAAGTCGGTTTCTTCCAGAAAGAAATTGCAGACGCTGCTTACATGTATCAGCAGGAACTTGACAGCAAAGAAAAAATTGTCGTTGGTGTAAATGATTTTATCGAGGAAGAAGAGAAAATCGAAATTCCGATTCTTCTCATTTCAAAAGAAGTCGAGGTTCAGCAGGTTAAACGTCTGAAGGAACTGAAGGCATCAAGAGACAATGCGAAAGCAAAAGAATGTCTTGATGAGCTGCTTCAATCTGCAAACGACGGAACAAACTTGATGCCGCGAATTCTCAATTGTGCACGAAACAATGTTACGCTTGAGGAAATGTGTACAAAGCTCAAAGAACCATTCGGAGTTTACGAAGAGCAGGCAGTTTTTTAATCTGAATGTTCGGCAAGCTTGATAAAAACTATTTCATTCTCTTAATAGTTTTTGCATTTACTCAAGCCGTCTATCTTTTTTCCGAATACATTTTAACCAACGGACAATTCGGCGTTCCTCTCGATGACGTCTGGATTCATTTCCGCTTCGCAGAAAATTTTTCACAAGGACACTTCTTCCACTATAACATTGGTCAACCCACACCCGGCACGACTTCTCCTTTATGGGTAATTATTCTCAGCATCCCTTTTTTAATCTCAAGCAAATTAATTCTTCCTTTTGCTTTAACCATAAGCTCATTCTGTTTTATTGCAACGATAATTCTTGTTTATGAGTTTTGCATCCGGCACGGATTCAAAAACACGAATGCTTTGTTCTCTGCGTTGATAACTTTGCTTTGCGGACGATTGCTCTGGTCATCGCTCTCCGGAATGGAAATAACTTTGTTCTGTTTGTTATCTATATGGATTTTTCATCGTCAGCTTTCCGAATATCAATCGCAAAAAGTTTTTGCTTCAACCGGTTTACTGCTTGGCTTGGCAGTGAACACAAGACCGGAAGCTTATTTGCTTGCTGTGATATATTGTTTTGTAACTTTTATTTTGTTAAGAAAAGTTTTGAATGAAAATATTGGAAAGATTTTTATTTCAATGATTTGTTTTCTGATTCTTGCTTTACCTTACCCGATTTTTTGTTACACATTAACAGGAAAGTTTCTGCCGAATACATTCGAAGGACAGGGCGGTGGATTTAATTATTTGCCCAACACTCAATTTCTTGTTGAGACAGGCAAATTATTCTTCAAAGAAAACTTTGCCATTCTTTTTTTGTGGATATTATCTCTTGGTTTTTTCATAAAACATCTTGCAAAAAAATCTTTCGACAGAAAATATTTGTTTGTCTATCTGTGGATTTTTCTTTTGCCATTGGTTTCATCTTTCGTTGCACCGAATTGGCGTCATCACGGAAGATATTTAATTCCATTAATTCCTTTCATCAATATTGCTGCTGTAATATTATTGCAGGAATTAACTGATAAAATTAAAAACAGACAACAAATGATTAGAAAAGTTTTTCTTGCGGTGATTTTGCTTGCTTCAATAAATAGTACAATTATTTTTTCTCAGGCACTTGGCTGGAATGTGCAAAACATAAACGACCAGCAGGTGAAGATTGCGAAATGGCTTAATGAAAACTTATCAAACGAAAAATCTTTCGCCGTTAACGATATTGGAGCGATAACTTTCTTCACAAAAAAAAATATTGTTGATATGGAAGGACTCGTTACTCCTGAGATTTTCAGTTTTCAAAAAATGGGCGACGAAGAAAACAGTAAGAATCTTTTTGCACTCTTAAAGAAAAATGATGTCAATTATATTGTAATCTATCCGCACTGGTTTAAATACATTATGGAAAATTACAGTGGTGCTCTTGAACAGGTTTACTCGGCAAAGCTTGAAAGAAACACTATCTGCGGTGCACCAGAAATGTTTGTTTATAAAATAAACTGGAGAAACGCTAAGCTGCAATGATATCTCACATTATAAAGCTTATCAGAACGAAACAATGGATTAAAAACTTTTTTGTTTTTGCTCCTCTGCTTTTTTCAAAACATGCTTTTGAATACGAGTTTGCAATTCCTTCGTTGATTGCTTTCGTGATTTTCTGTTTTGCTTCAAGCTCGGTTTATATACTCAACGACATTCTCGATGTTGAATCAGACAGAGCACATCCAAAGAAAAAATACAGACCTATTGCATCGGGTGAGATTTCAATTAAGCAGGCAGCAGTCATTCTGTGTTTGCTCCTCTTAGTCGTATTTGCCTCGTTTGTAATTGTCAGGACTGGATTCGCAATCCTTATAATAGTTTACATTTTAACAAACCTGCTGTATTCTTTAAAGCTCAAATCTATTGTGCTTCTTGACGTATTTTTTATTTCGTTCGGATTTATGCTACGGGTTCTCGGCGGTGCGGCGGCAATCGGAGTAACCGTTTCAAGCTGGATGGTGCTGACAACAATTTTCATTTCTCTTTTTCTTGCATTGTCAAAAAGAAGGGCGGAGCTTTCACAGGTTGTTAACCAGGATAATATTGAACGTCAAAGAAAAGTTTTAAAAGATTACTCGGTTGAATTTGCCGACCAGCTTAACACAATCGCAGCAGCGGGAACAATAATTTCTTACGCTCTTTACACAGTTTCGGAAAGAACAGTTTTGATTTTCGGAACTGAAAAATTAATCTACACAACTCCGTTTGTTATCTACGGAATTTTCCGTTACATGTTTCTGATGCACAAAAAAAATCTCGGTGAATCGCCAACCTCAATCGTTACCAAAGATATCCCAATCATTATCAACGTTTTTTGCTGGTTTATGATGTGCCTCCTCATTATTTACAAAGCAAAGATTCCTTTCATCGGAAGAGTTATTCAATACTTCAGCTCGTAATTCTTGAAGAAGCTCAAAGCCGAATTGCTGTTGTTACTTGTCGCAACAATTTGGGCAGGGACATTTCCGATTATCAAAATAAGCTTGCCGAATGTCCAGCCGTTTACGTTTCTCGGAACAAGATTTCTCATTGCTGCAATTATATTCACACTCATCTTTTATAAGAAGCTTTCTTTTACTCGTAAAGAAATGATGCCCGGAATTCTCCTCGGCAGCTTGCAGTTCATCGGCTTCTCGACTCAAACTGTCGGCATGCTTTACACAACTGCTACGAACTCTGCTTTGATTACCGGGGTTAACATCATGCTTGTTCCGTTTGTTCAAAAGTTTTTATCGAGCAAACCTGTTAAGCTTGAAAATTGGATTGGTGTTTTGATTGTTACCGGAGGATTTTTGTTTCTGACATTGCCTGCAGCTTCATCATTGAACAAAGGTGATTTAATTACTCTCATCTGTGCATTTGCATGGGCGTTTTATATTGTTTATGTTGACATCTTCACAACAAAGTTTAATATCTACAACATGATTTTCATTCAGCTTTGGTTTGTAGGGATAGTTTCATTGCCGATAAGTTTTTTGTTGGAAGCGCCGGTATCCGTTCCTTTCACAACAGAATTTCTTTTCTCGATTTTATACATGAGCATTTTCGCAACACTCATTACGACAATACTTGTAAATAAATATCAGAAAGAAACCACTCCAATCCGGGCAACAATAATTTTTTCATGGGAGCAGCCCGCAGCAGTTATTCTCTCGGTTCTGTTTATTGCTGAATTAATTTCTTTTCATGTAATGATGGGAGGTTTATTAATTGTTGCTGGAATTTTATTTTCAGAAACGTTCTATTACTTTAGAATAAAGAAAATTGGAAACAATTAAAGCATGCGTTAAAATTATTGTGTCCGGAAATGTGCAGGGGGTCGGATACAGATATTTCATTCACCGTTTAGCAAATGAATTTGGTTTGAAAGGATACGCCAAGAATCTTTTCAACGGTGACGTCGAAATTGTCGCAGAAGGGAGAAAGAAATTTCTTGAAGAGTTGATTAATAAAGCGAAAGAAGGTCCGTCTCATTCACAAGTTGAAAAGATAAAAGCCGAATGGCTTGACTTTCAAAACAAATACTCTAAATTTGAAACTAAATAAACGCATATCTATCGCTCCATTTTACCGCTTTTAAAATTCCGTTCAATTAATTTTTCACCATGACAAAAACATTTTTTTTAGCAAGCTTAACTGCGGTTTGTGTTATTAGCTCTGTCGTTACTCAGGAAAAACCTGCCTATGATTTTCTGCGTGTCGATGCAAGTGCACGTGCCTCTGCTCTTGCCGGTGCGTTTGAAACTGCAACCGATGACCCTAACGCAATGTTCTACAATCCTGCAAGCATCAGCACAATCGAAAAGAGAAAAATTTCAGCAGGATTTCAAAAGCTTCTTCTCGATATAAACTCAGGTTCACTTTCCTATTGCCAAAAATACAAGGACATCGGTTGGTTCGGAATCGGAGTACGTTATTTCAATTACGGTAAGTTCGATTACATGGATGAGAACGGAAATAATCTTGGCGGAACTTTCGGTGCAAATGATTTGATGATTTCACTTGGCTACTCAAATCTAATTTACGAGAAAGTTAACTGGGGAATCTCAGCAAAATATATTCATTCAAAGATTGCAGAATACGGCTCAAGTGCAATCGCATTTGATATCGGGATAATGTACCTGATCCCCGAGCAGCATATTAATTTTGCTTTAAGCATTAATAACCTGGGTAAACAGCTTGACCCTTATTCAACAACAAAAGAACGGTTGCCTCTCGATGTTCGTCTTGGTTTTTCGAAACGGCTTGAGCATCTTCCGCTTCGTGTGAGTTTATCTATTAGTAATCTGAACGAAAGCAAAGATAAATTTTATCAGAGGTTGAAATCTTTTTCAATCGGCGGCGAATTTTTATTCAGCGAAAACTTTAATGCACGAATCGGTTACAACAACCAGGAAAGGCAGGACTTCAAGCTTGGAACATCGCTCGGACTGTCTGGATTTTCTGCTGGTGTAGGATTAAAATTTGCGGGCAGGTATGCTTTTGATTATTCGCTCAACGCTCTTGGGAAAGTCGGCAGCACACACAGGTTTAATCTCGGTTATACTTTCGAATAAAATTAATTGTATCGTTTCTCTTTATAGAGCTTCGCTGTTTCCACAGAATTATCGATGTCCTTCATGTTCATAACCATGTCGTAATATTTATCCGCTTCACTTTCAATTCCTTTTTTATCATACGCCATTGCCAAACCGAGCACAGTAAATACCTGGTAAACGCTTTCTTTTTCTGTATCAAGCTCCTTACATAATGAATATGATTTTTCGTAATGAATGATTGCAGTATCGGTGTTATTAATTTTCAGATAAGACAACCCCAAATAATAAAACGATTCACGTCTGATATGCTTGTTGTTGTATCCCGCCTTATTGCTGTCAGATTTTGAAATTATACTTTTCCAATTATTAATGCTCTCATAGAACCTGCCTTGACCAACATAGCTTCTTGCAAGAAATTTTTCGAACAAAGAATTATCAGGATATTTTCTCACGAGAAGTGTTGCATATTTTTCCGATTCAGGAAAATTCTTTTCGTAAACAAGATTCACATAACTGAGGACCTGCAACGCTTCATCCTTTGAATACTTTGCATTCTCCGAACAATCGCGAAGCTGTGATAATCCAAGCTCCTTGTTTCCATCAGGAAAGAAAAACAAAAGCGTTTTTAAAAAAGGATATTTTTTTTTCACGTATTCAACAGCGTAATTATAAATACCGATTCCGAAAATTGCATCTTTATTGTTAGGATTAATTTCATTCGCTCTTTCTATTAATCGCAAACCCTCTCTGCCGTCATCAACCGCCGAAAGCCAGTTGTCACGCAGTGCATTAAGAAATCCGCGGTAGCCGATGACCCCACCCTTTAGAAAGATTGCCCATTCATCGTTCTCATTCCTGTCAATTCTTTCGTCGCAAACTTTTATGCATTCATCTGTGCGTTTCAGATAGTTCTCGAAATTTTTTTCTCCTTCTTTGTTAATATTGATTCGCCACCATTCTGTCATCGACAGAAAAAAATATCCAGTCGGGTCTTTCGGGTCCTGTGAAATCAGAATGCTGAAAGTTGAAAGTGCAGAATCAAATTTCACATTGTAAATCTGGCTGATGCCTTTGTTGATTATTTCTTCTTTTGTCTGTGAAGAAGAGCGGAATTCCGCTGAGAAGGTGAGAATTGCAACAATGAGAATTGAAGCGGGAAGTTTACCTGCCAATACCGTAATACCTGAAGCCGTTTGCTTTGATTTCTTTCGGGTCATAAATATTTCTTCCGTCGAAGATTACTTTTGTCCGCATTAAGTTTTTCATTTTCGAATATTCCAGACGGCGGAACTCGTTCCATTCAGTTACAAGAATCAATGCATCTGAATTTTTTAATGCGGCGTAACTATTTTTGTAAACCTTCACATTCTTAATTTTGTTGTCGAATTGTTTTTGGAAATTTTCCGTTGCAACAGGGTCGAACGCCTGAATTTTTGCTCCCGCTTTTGAAAGCTCTTTCATTATAACTATCGACGGTGCTTCACGGATATCATCGGTTCTTGGCTTGTAAGAAATTCCCCACATTGTAAAAATTTTTCCTGTGAGATTTTTCCCGAAGTGATTTTTTATTTTGTTCACAATCAAATGTTTCTGTTTTTGGTTTACCAAATCGATTGCTTTCAATAATTCAAAATCATAGCCATGCTCTTCAGCAGTTTTTCTCAAACCGGTTACATCTTTCGGGAAACAGCTTCCGCCGTAACCAACACCTGCGAAAAGAAAACTGCTTCCGATTCTCGGGTCGCTTCCGATTCCGGCACGAACAAGATTTATATCCGCTTTTGTTTTCTCGCACAAGTTTGCAAGCTCATTCATATAGCTGATTCTTAAAGCAAGCATTGCGTTAGCCGCATACTTCGCCAGCTCTGCAGAACGCCTGTCCATCACTATGAATCTTTCCGACAAACGCATAAAGCTTCGGTAAAGCTCATGCATGAGCTTTGATGCTTTGCTGTTTTTAGCTCCAACAACAATTCTGTCTGGCGACATGAAATCCTGAACAGCAGCACCTTCTTTTAAAAACTCCGGGTTGGAAACAACGTCGAACTTGTGCTTTGTTCTTTTTGAAATAATTTTTTCTATCCTGTCGCATGTCCCGACGGGCACGGTGCTTTTGCTGACGATGACTTTGTATCCGTTAATATATTTTGCAAGCTCGTTACTGACTTTCATGACTCTGCTCAAGTCAACAGAACCATCTTCGTTGGGTGGAGTTGGTAAGCATAAAAAGATTACATCATTTTGCGAAACAGTTTCTTTTAAGCTGATTGAAAAAGTTATGCGTCCTTCCTCAAGATTTTTTTGGAGAAGCTCTTCGAGCCCGGGTTCATAAATTACAGGGTTGCCTTTTTTCAGTTTCTCGATTTTCTTTTCATCGATGTCCATACAGATAACCTGGTTGCCGTTTTCGGCAAAGCAAACTCCGGTAACAAGTCCAACATAGCCGGTTCCAATCACGCCGATTTTCATGAAGACGTTCCTTCCTTTAGTTCAGAAATCTTGTAATGATGAGTTAAGAAAAAATAAATTCCCAGAATGAAAAATAAAACAAAGCTCACAAGATGCGTTGAAGTTGCATAGCCCAATGCCTTTGCTTCGTTCACAGAAAAAATTGAGACGAGAGTTACTTTACAAATATAATGGTATGGTCCGGTTGCAGCCGGCGACGGAATAAACATTGCAACGTTAATCAGAACAAGAAGAAGATTTGCATTCCAAAGGCTTTCTAAAAATGGAGTGTTCTCTGTAAAAATATCGAAGGAGTAAAACGGAATGTAAGTACTGAACAGATAAACAACCCAAAGCACAATTGACCAGAATCCCATTCTTAAAAGACGCCTCGGGTCTTTAAGAATGCTGAAACCTTTTAAGAGTGATGTGAAAATATTATCAATCCTGTCATGAATTTTTTTTGGTAGAAATCTAGTGAAGAATTTTATCACCTTCAAGCTCGGTTCCGGCTTGAACATCATCAGCATTATCGTTCCCAGCAGAAGAAAAATTCCGGCAGTTAAAATTATTATTGCAAAATCTATATCAGGAATTGCGGCGGCAATTCTTCCTTTGAAATAAATCAATGCAAGACCGAACATCAAAAGAAACATTGTAGTGTCGATGATTCTCTCGACGATTATTGTCGCAAACACAGATGCTTTCGGAATGTCTTCGTCTTTGCCGAGCAGAAATGGTCTGACAACTTCACCCGAACGCGGAATCAAATTGTTGACCATGTAACCGATAGCTGTTGCGGAGAACAATCCTTTAAACCTGATTCCTTTCTTTATCGGCTCAAGCAAAATTCCCCAGCGTTTTGCCCGCACTGCACTGCCGATTACAACGCCGATAAAGATTCCGCCTATAACAAAAAAATAATTAGTTGATTTTAAAATTTCTCCGAGCTCGTGAAGGTTCACGTTTCGGAAAGCGAGATAAAGAAATAGCACGAGCAGTCCCGTGCTTAATAAGAACTGAATGGCTTTGCTGCGATTAAACCGCATTTACCTCATGTCTATAACTTCGGTGCCTTCGGGAGGAGAGAAAGAAAATTTGGAGTTACTTACTCCGATGTTTGTCTGAATATTCTTAACCGAATAAGTTGCAGTCGATTCATCCGTGACGATGTAAATTTTTCGTATCATCCAGTCACTGCTGCTAACCCAGAGCTTTGCGGATTTTACGTAGCCGCCTTCTCTCGGTTTTAAAGTGAGAACATAAACATCCAAACCGCTCAACTTTTCTGTGCCTGCAAGGTCGGAATAAAAATTCTCAGGATACTGGAATAAATATTTGTTCGGAGAGAAAGTGTTTTCGGTTTCTTTGTAGTAATCTATTACAACCTGTTTCTTCGATGAGCTGTAAGACCACGAAGTGCTTCCGTCTGTTACAATAATCTGGCTTCCAGTTTCGATTCTGTATTTCTTTTCTTTCTTTATATATAGAGTTCCAGATGATGACTGTGCTTTGCTCTTGCCGAACTTTACCGTTTGCGAGAAAGTTGTCTTTGCATCTGTAATGCTTTGGTATGCACCCTGAACGTTTGAAATTATTTCCTGTGCCGTGATGTCTTCCTGTGCTTTGATTGAAAGAGAGAAAGCCAGAAGAAATATTATTGATAAAGTTTTCATGACAATTGAATTATTTACAAAGCTAATCACTTCGTTTTGAAAATTCAGTGGGAAAAATCTGAATTAATAAAGCAAAGCCCAATGTTTCCGGTAAGGTTTATTATGTAATAAAAAATAAATATTTAGAGAGGAATTTGATTTATTTTAATTTAATTATATTTCCATCAAGATAATCGTAAACGAAAATTTTTTTTTCACTTTCAGTGTTTACTTCATCAGTTAATTTATAAAAATTTAAATCGTTTCGCCCTAAAATAAGATGCGGAATGTATTCTATCCCGTTTCTAAAAACCCATGCTCCATTATATTGGTCTGGCAAGTTTCTAAAATAAACTTTTGACCCATCGGGTATCGATGGAGAAATAATTTTTATCTGATTGACTATCTCGGTAGACATTTCTGATGCTCTTTCCCAATTGTTGATTTTTATTCTCAAACTATATAAGTTATAAAATAAAAGTAAAAATAAGATAAATATAATTATACTATTTCTAAATTTATTTATACCGTATATACATAAAAAATAACTTAAGATTAAAAAAACGAAGGCTGCTGAGGGTAAATACAGATACCGCTCGAAACCTGCTATCCATATAGTTGGTAAAACAGTTATAAAAATTGCTGCAAAACTAATTTTAGTTAAACCATTTTTACGGCTTAATATAATTATGTATAAAATTATTGATGTTATTATTATAATTATTACAGATGGTAATTTATAAAATATTTCAATAAAGCTTTGAACTTCAATTGTCCCCCCCGATTTCAATACATTTTTTATCATATTGAAATCCAGTGAAAAAAATAAAGCAGTGTATGTGAATATAATGTTCTTAATCATTTCAAAAAATACCCCTGCACTGAAAAAAATATCATTGTCAGTAATCATCTCAGGGAACAACAAAAACCTAATAACTGTATATATTATTCCTATCATAATTATTATTCCAAACTTTTGTACAATTAATCTGAGGTCTGACTTAAAATAAGTCTTTTCTAATAAAATGAGCAGGACTATGAAGCTAAGAGCTGTTTCCTTTGAAAGAATTGATAGAATAAAAAATATGCATGTGAATAAATAATATTTTTTTGTTTTGGTTAGTTTAAGTTTTAAATAATATAAAAATGCCAATATGTAAAAAGATGTAAATAATAATTCACCCATGCTTGCTATAAATAAAACGGGCTCCGAATGTATGTAATGTACTGTAAATAGCAAACCGCATAAAATTGAAATTACAACCGGACTAATCACCCTTTTTCCTGAATAATTTGAAAATACAAAATTTGCTGTCTTATATACTAAAAATGAATTAGTAATGTGAAGCAGCAAAGAGAGTAACATATACCCTATTGATGACATCCCAAAGAGCATAAAGAGAAATTTATATGTTAGTGTTAATATTGGCCTTAAATAGTGCGGTAATATTGGTGGGTAGTGAAAAAAAATACTTGAGAAATCACCTTGAGAAGCAACGTTAAGTAATATAAAATCATCTGAAATGAAGTAATTGTCAAGACATCGGTAAAACATTATAAAGCATACTACAGTATAAGTTATGAAAATATAAATATCAAACTTAAGATTTTCAAATTTGATATTTTCTATTTTCATTTTCGCACAACAGCAACTTTGCCTTTGCACACCTTGCTTGCATCTTTATTATAACCAACAATAATATAAATACCGCTTGAGACCAAATTTCCATTCTGGTCTCTGCCGTCCCAGTTCGCAATTCTTCCGCCCGGAGATTCAAACTCGTGCACAATCAATCCACTGAGCGTTAATATTTTCACTGTAGATTCTCCAACAAGTCCGTCAATTCTTAAAAGATTATCATTAGGAATTAGAAACGGGTTCGGACCTGCTGTGATTGATGAGCATTCGCTTAAAGGTTCTGCAGCAACTGTTTGATATGATACTAACCCTTTCTGGCTTCCAAAATAAACTTTCCCGCTCTTAAAATCCGGAGCTATTGTGTTAATCTTGTTATCAACCAACGGTGAGTTTGACGTGTTAAACCTTTTAAGAATCGTTGTGCCGTCTGCAGAAACATAAATTACTCCATGAGATAATGTACCGAGCCATTTGTTGTTGATAGCATCTACAGCAATAGTTTGAAAATTATCCAACAGGGGAGTGCTTAAACCATTATCAATGATTCTCATCTTTTCCATGGTTGGTGCTGTGCCAGGGTTTAAAATAACCTGGTAAGGATTTCTAATTATTACAATTCCGTTATCTGTTGCAACCCAAACCTCTCCGTTTTTATCAACAACGACATCGTACGCTCCATTTATATCTGCTCCAAGCTGGGCTGCAGTGATAATTAAACCCGTTGGATTTGTGTTCTCATTGAAATAAACAATTCCTCTCGTCGAACTTTGTAAATCATTCGAAAAAGTCATCCATTTTGTGTTATAATTATCTATTGCCATAAATAACATCGTGGTCTGCGTTGAATTAGATGGAACTAAGTATCTTTCGCCTGTGGAAAAATTTACAATTGGCTGCGGAGTTGCCCGGTTTATCAGCCACAAGTTTCCGGAATTATCTTCGTTAACACCTTCTACTAAGACAAATCCTGCATTATCGCATATACAAACTTCAAGTATGGAATTAGTTTCATTAAAAAGAAACAAGCTGTCGGCGTTTATCTTTAGTAAACCCAATCCGAATCCTGAAGCCCAAACAGTATTGCTTAATTTTGATGGAGATATCTGTACAAAACCATTTCCTCCCATCCAAGGATAATTATCTACTGTAAAATTTTTCCAAACATGTCCATCAAATCTGTAAATGCCGTTATTTCCACCACCGCA
>Ga0247727_10001377_pt1 | contig 58000 bp, 64 predicted proteins | sample WisWelCaveWW1625_FD_202498 | JGI IMG/M metagenome (GOLD analysis project Ga0247727, IMG submission 202498) | Biofilm microbial communities from Wishing Well Cave, Virginia, United States - WW16-25 | ecosystem: Environmental > Aquatic > Deep subsurface > Groundwater > Cave microbial mat | place... | reverse complement strand
ATTTTTAAGCCTGTTTCATATTTCTTTTTCAGGAGCGTCGCTTTGACCTTCAGTCCTGTTTTCGTCTTGGTGGTACGAATATATTTGAGTATGGTCTCATAACTTTCCAGTGGAATTCCGGCCCAGTTCTTGGTGATCTCACTGAAAAGCCGATGCTCGATTGGATTCCACTTGGAACTTCCTGGTGGATAATGGCAGACCGTGACCGTGAGTCCATAGCGATTACAAATTTTTTCTTGTAGCGCGTATTTCCAGAGATCAGAACGACTGCCGTTGCTTCCACCACTATCAGCGAGAACGAGAAGCTGTTTGGTTTTTGGATACCGTTTGCAACCATCGTGGCACCACCATTTCGCAATCGCGTCCACGGCGAAGGCTGAGGTGTCGTGGGTGGTGCCGACGCAAACCAAGCCGCGGTTTGCCAAGGGATCATAAACCCCATAGGAGACCGCTATACCGACCGCTTGCGACCGGAAATCGTGATCGTTAACTAATCTTCTTTCTCGCGCCCATGAAGTTCCTGGATTTTTGAAATTGCCGACTAACTCTCTTTTCTTGGCGTCGACGCTGATGCTTGGCCAGCACTTTTTCTCAAACGCTTCACGAAGTTGACGGATGTATCGAAACTGGCGATCGCGTTTTTCTTCATCTTGAGGTTTTTTCTTCTTATTCGCATTGAGCTTTTTGTGATTGACTCGAAGAGAATACCTCCGGGCATTCAATAATTTTGCCACGGTGTTCGGACAGACGGCGATGTTTATCGACGCCAGTTCAAGCGCAATTTTTTCGGTCGTCTTGCGCGTCCACTTCAAACCCGTTATCGGATCACCGGCGGTTTCATATTTCATCAGGTTTTCGAGGCGGATGACGAGGCCGGGAGTTTTTTTCCATCGCCTTTCTGCCCGCGCCCGTGCGGCGAACGCGCTGGCTTTCAAATTCATGGCGCAAAAGTTCTTGCCGGCCTTTGGACACGGTATGCGGATCAAGATCAAGAAGCTCGGCCATCTTCTGATCACCGCCATGCCCTAATTTTAAAGATTCCAAGCCGGCATACAAACGGCGTTGCTTTTCATCAAGACGGCTGTAAAACAAGATGATGGCGGCTTTGATCTCCTGGGTTGAAAGATCGCTTCTTGTGCCCTCCACGCCGCCTGGCGGCACCGAAGAAAAGTCCTGCTCGCGGCGAAACAGCGTTTGCTTTCTTTGCGTTGAAGGCCCAGATGAAAAGTACACATAGTGGCCTGAAAACTTTTCGCGATGAATATGGCCATCGCGAAAAAGCTGTAGCAGCGGTTCTTTGACTGCAACGAACAAGAGGTCTTCCAATTCGTGCGCCGAATAGCCTGCTTCGGACTGATTCACAAAGGCTTTGACGGTCGCCAAGAGCGTTCCATAGATTGAAAATCGTGCCGCACGAAATGCCCATAAACCCTGATGATCGAAGCGAATCACGGCTTTCAAAGCGTAGTACATGCCGCGATGCGAATAACTTGTCTGATAGCCGAGTGGCTGCAGTTTTCGGAAAATCGTCATGTCGATCTCGGTGTTTAACACCGCTTTCAACTCGGCCATCGTCGCGATTTTTTTCTCTTTGAGAAATGATTCAAGGATGTCGGTATGAAATCGTATTGGATTCATAATGTTATAATTATTCATTTCTTGATCAAGATAAGAAGAATTATAACATCTCGCAACAACTAAATTACTATCATCGTCTCTCAAAATCCTTATTTAAAGCATAAAAACGCTACAGTCAATTCAACTCACTTGAAAGAATTCAATCTCTCCTGTAGAAATTATGCGTCAAAATGTAACTTTATTTTTTGTGCGAGTTCTAAGATAAATCCGGATAGCACGATGCATTATTATCTTACCGACCATCTCGGCTCGCCACGCGTGTTGTATGGGACGAATTGGAATGCGAATTATTATGCTTATGGAGAAGTGGCGGCGCAGTCGGGTTCGGATGCGGATAATAAATACACGTTCACCGGTAAAGAATGTGATTGCAGCACGGGTTTGCGATATTATGGTTGGCGGTATTACGATCCGCTGATTGGAAGATGGCTGACACTAGATCCGGTGGGGCAGGATTGGAGTCCGTATGCGTATGCGGGAAATAATCCAGTCATTATGGTCGATGCGGACGGACGAGTGTGGTTTTTGCCTATTTTAATCGGCGCGGGCATTGGTGCAATTGGTGGTGGAATTTATGCCCACACTAATGGTGGTGAATGGTGGCAAGGAGCTTTAGCTGGGGCAGTGGTTGGCGGCGCTGCAGGATATTTTATTGGTGCGGCAGCCGGTGCCACCCCTCTTCTTGGAAGTGCAACGGCTAATTGGGCCATTGCCGGGGCCGGAATCGGAACAGGTCTGGGGATGGCGCAAGCAAGAATTGGGTTCTATATTGCTTTTGGACGATTTAGCCCAAACCAGACCTACTAAGATTTTATGGTCAGATCGGAGAAGTGGTTACGGTTCACCAATCAATTGGTATTACAGGAAAAGCTTATGTCCAAATCGTTTGCGCGGACACATAGGTAATTGTAAATAGTAAACAACACATTCAGAGATGAATTTCATGAACATTCAAGTTTCAAAAAGCTTTGTTTTTTGTTTGTTATTGTTGATTTGCCTTTTCGATGAAGTTCGGCCGTATAATTGTGTCCCTTATGACTCAATTGATTGCTTTGGTGGAGCTAAAAGTCACTATTTTCGAATTGTTGCCGGCGCTGCACCTGGTTTTTTTACTTTTTCTAAACTGGGTATAAAAGGATTATTATATCACAAACCGACTGTCGTCAGAGAAGGAAATTATGATCACTTAGCGTGGAGTCTTGAGTTTGGTTTGGCTTACCGAAATACCAGCGCCATCCTTAGTATCGGGCCTTTTGGAAAAATCATGGGTACCACATCTAAAGAACAATATGGTGAAAGTGATTCTTTGATGCTTTTAGATCAATATCATTTAATCTACTGAAGGATGGAATTTTCGCATTCCTGGTATTACAACAAACCATCAAAGAATTCATTTTTTGGACAAATAACACCATTGCTTGGCTATGGATGGTTTATGCGAAACTATGATGGCGAGGTTCAAGATTTGAAGGTCAAAGAGAAAACTTTTGAGTTGCAGGATCGCTCACTTGCTGAAGGAATAGTACTTGGAGGGCAGATTAACTTGGCTTATTCTATCAGGAAAAAACAGCAAAGATGCAAAACAAGTAATTTGGTTTATACTGTTGATAATGGTCCTTTTATTTCATGCTCATATCGATATTTTGATGAGATACGACAACTTACTTTTGAGGCTGGATGGATTATATCAGAAGAAAATATAAACATGACTCAAGTCAGCCGTTTTGTGGTGTTCATGTCCATTAACGAGTTTATTGGTGCTTTGCGAGGTAAATTTTATAATATTGGTATACGATCAAATTTAAGCTTTAAAGAATTATTTAGTAACTAAAGTTTTGCTGTGAATAGGTATATAATAACCTCTCCACTTTTTATACGGATCTAAAAGCCACCGATAGGCTGCTCGACACCATTACCGAAATATCCTTCACCAACAACTATCCCAACACGACTGGCCTGCCACAACGCTACTACCGGAACATTGAATACGACCACATTCACCGCGACATGAGCCTCCAACCCTAATTATCGGTTTAACAACTTCACGGCGGAATTTGATGTGAAAGCGAGCGCTTATCAAACCAGCACTGATTGGGCGGCGTTTGCGTTTCGCCGAAATACGGCGGCAGATTGGATCAACAACTCCGGCTATATGGTTTCTTACCTGCAAAATGGTTGGATCTACCTCACTCGTAAGGATGCTGGTGATTTAACTTCGGCTAATACCGGCAAAAATTTGTCGACTTGGCGGCGCGTCAAAGTCGAAGCCCTGGCGGATCGCATTAAAGTTTACGTGGATGGGACGCTGTTCATTGACTATTACGAGCCCTCATCACCCTACACGACTGGTTACGTGGCTTTTTACTCTTCCGGGGTTAATGCGAAATTCGACAATTTGACGATTTCTTCATTTGGCGACCAGCAGCGGACATATTATATTTACAGCGGCGACATGCCGATTGCCGAATACGACGCCAATGGCAATTTACTGGCGGAATACGTTTACGCAAACGGTCAGCTTGTGGCTAAGATAAATCAATTTTCGCTTTACGCCTCGCGTTTCGCGTCGCACTCAAATCTCCTCGTAAAAACCAATCTTCTGGATTTCATACTTTTTGGTCCCGCGCGGCAGCTTGACCTCGATCACATCGCCGATTTTATGATTCATCAAGGCGCGAGCCAGCGGCGACTGATAGCTGATGATGCTGTTTTCAATATCCGTTTCGCCGTCGCCAAGAATGATGTATTTCTCCTCCTGCCCCGAGGCCAGCTCTTTTATCGTCACCACTTTTCCGAGCGTGACGATGCCGTCGGGCAAATCACTCTTGCGAATGATCCGGGCATTTTGAAAACGCTCTTGCAAAAGGCCGAGCTTGGCCATATAATTCGCCTGCTTGTTTTTGGCCGATTCGTACTCGGCATTTTCCCGCAAATCTCCGTGCTCGCGCGCCGTGGCAATCTCTTTGGCAATATCGTTTTTGATATATCGCTCGACACTCTCGATTTCTTTGCGCAATTTTTCGTAACCGGCTTCGGTAAAATAATACTGCTTCATGCAAAACTCCTGTGCTTTTTGGCTTCCACAGTGCCTGAAAGGCAATAAATATATAACGCCCCAAGCAACGGGGCGTTTCTTTTTAAATGACTCGGATTGTCTCGAACCTGGTATGACAATATACAAAATTTCCCGCCACGTTTCAACCCCAATTTTTATTTTTTTGTTCCCGTTGAAAATTCAAAGAAATTTCTCTTGGCGAATTGCCCTGAAAGTGCTAAATTTGCACTTATGCCACAGCTCGCGCAGCCCTCGGAGAATCTCCGTGACTTCATCAAGCTTATGCCGCCGCGCCGGCGCGGAAATTTGCAGAAGCGCCTGCTGGCGTGGTATCGCGCCGAGCGCCGCGATTTGCCGTGGCGGCGGACGCGCGCTCCATATCGCATTTGGGTCTCGGAAGTCATGCTCCAGCAAACGCAAACCGTCAAAGTGCTGGAATATTACGAGCGTTTTTTGAAGCGCTTTCCCGATCTCGTCACGCTGGCGCAGGCGCCGTTGGACGACGTTTTAAAAGCGTGGGAAGGCATGGGCTATTACGCGCGCGCCCGCAATCTGTACCGCGCCGCCAAACACCTCGTCGAGCATTTTCACGGACGCTTGCCGCGTGATTATGAAAAGCTGTTGTCGATTCCCGGCATCGGGCCGTACACCGCCGCGGCCGTTGCCAGCATCGCCTTCAATCGAGATCACGCCGTGGTTGATGGCAACGTCGAGCGCGTGCTGTGCCGCTGGTTCAAGATCGAGGCGCCGCCCAAAACGGCCGGCGTCAAAAAACTTTTGCGCGATTTAGCGCAACAGGTTTTGCCTCCTCGCCAGGCGCGCAGTTGGAATCAAGCGCTGATGGAGCTGGGCGCGCGCATTTGCACGCCGCGATCGCCGAAATGCCATCTTTGCGTTGCAGCAAAATATTGCCGCGCCCGGCAGGAGCTTGATGATCCGGCGCAGCTTCCGGTCAAGCTGCCGCGCCGCGCGGTGCCCCATCACCAAATCGTCGTTGGGCTGGTGTGGAATTCCGATTTTCATTTAGAAGAAAAGAAGGAATATCGGGGCAATCTGCTCATCGACCAACGCCCCAACAAGGGCCTGCTCGGCGGCTTGTGGGAATTTCCCGGCGGCAAAATCGAAAACGGCGAAACGCACGAGCAAGCGCTGCGCCGCGAAATTCGCGAAGAGCTTGGCGTTGAAATCGAGGTCGGCGATTATTTCATGGCCGTCGAGCACGCTTACACGCACTTGCGGGTGACGCTGCACGTTTATCACTGCCGCTATCGGAGCGGCGAGCCGCAAGCCCTGGCTTGCCAGAATTGGCGCTGGGTTCGGCCAACCGAGTTGAAGTCATTGGCTTTTCCGAATGCGAACCGCAGAATTATCGATCGTTTGCTGGACGAGGTTGTAGAACGATGAACAATACTTGGTATGCAAATAACCGCGAGGGGCGAAAAGCGAAGGGCGAAAGGCGAGAAGCACTTTTTAGCTTTCGCCCTTCGCTCATCGCCCCTCGCCTTTCTGTTTTCGCCCAAGCGGTGGTTTCGCCCTACGAGGACGAAGACGTTCTTATCGACGACGACATCGGCACGCGCATCGGCGAGCCATGGAAGGTGATTCTTTACAACGACGACATCCACACGTTTGACGAGGTGATTTTGCAATTGCAAAAAGCCCTCAAATGCAGCGCGCAACGTGCCGAGAAAATCGCTTTCGAAGCCCATACCAGAGGCAAGGCGATTGCATTCAGCGGCGAGTTCGACGAGTGCTTTCGCGTGGCCGGGGTGTTGCGGGAAATTCAGTTGATCGTGGAAATTGAGGGATAGGCAAGGTAAAAAAGTTCGCTAAACCAAGTTGTCATTTCGAAGGAATCTTTTTTGAACTCAAGCCAAGTGCTCGAATCAAAAAAGTTCATCCGGAATGACAGTTCTAATAATAAAAAGCCCCGTACTTTCGCGGGGCTTTTTGCCTTTACCTATTTATTATGGCCGTTTCACTCCACCGCCGCCACCCGCACGTACATTTGCTTCTTAAGCGTGGCCAGCCAATTTTGCAGCTCGCGTTCGACTTTGGCGTTCTGCGCCATCTCGTGAATTTCCTGCCAATCCCGTGCGAGCGTGTATTGGCGCGGCTCGCGGCGGTCGTCGAGGCGAACGAGGTGAAAGCCGTATTGCGTTTTGAGCGGCTGCGAGATTTCATCGGGCTGCAACGTTTTCGCGGCCTCGCGGAACGCCGGCACCTGCAATTGCTCCGACTCGAACCAACCAAGATCGCCGCCCTTCTCGTTGGAGGTTTGGTCGGTCGAATATTTTTTGGCCGCCTCTGCAAAGGGAATTTTTCCGGCGAGAATATCGTCGCGCAACTGGCGAACGAACGTCTCGGTCGATTTCTCGTCGCTCGCCGAGATGCTCAGCCGCACCAGAATATGGCGGGCATTGATTTTTTCGCCGCGCCGGTCGATGAGCTGAATGACGTGAAAACCGAACGACGAGCGCACCACGCCGGAAATTTCCCCCGGCTGCAAGGCGAATGCCGCCTCTTCAAATTCTTTGACGAAATCGCCGCGCTGGATAAAGCCGAGCTCGCCGCCTTTTGAAGCCGAGCCGGGATCCTCGGAGTACGAACGCGCCAGCGTCGCGAAGTCATCGCCGTTGCGAACACGCTGAAGCAGAGTGTCGATTTTTGCTTTCGCCGCTTCGACCGCAGCGTCGCCGGGGGCGATATTGACCAAAATGTGGCTGAGGCGAACCGCGGCCTTGATCCCCGGCAGGCTGTCTTTATTAGCGAGATAAAAGTCCTCCACCTCGCGGCGAGAGATTTTGACTTCGCGAAACTTTTTTTGCTGCAGCGTCCGCACCAGCAAGCCTTCTTCCACGCTTTCGCGAAACATGCGGCGAATTTTGCGCATCGGCTGCCCGTAATATTCCTCCAGTTTCTCTTCGGAACCGAGCTGCTCGACCATGTATTTGAGCCGCTCTTCCAAGACTTGATCGATCTGGCGCTGATCGACCGTAACGCTGTCCTCTTTCGCTTTGGTGAAAAACACTTTTTGGGCAATCAGGCTTTGCAGGGCGCTCTCCCGGAGTTCCTTGAATTTATCCGGATGCTTGCGCGGATCGACGCCCATTTGCATTGCCATGGAATACGTGTATTGCACCAATTCCGATTGCAGAATGATTTGATCGTCAACCACCGCAACCACCCGGTCAATCACTTCCTGGCCCTGCGCAGGCAACGCCAAGCTGAAAGCGGCCAAGAGAGAGAACCACAGAACATTCAGAAGTTTACAACGAAGAAAAAAAAATTGTGCGGTTCGCATAGATGTCCTTATTTTGCAAAAATTATAAGTGAACTAACGCCCGCCCGGACCACTTGTGGCGCGCGCAAAAATGGCGTCCATGGATAGGCTGTCTAACAAGAACAGGTTTTTTTCGACGACGACCGTGTTTTTAAATTCGGCCAGCAATTGTTTGTAGCGTTCCTGGCGTTTCTCGCTTTGAATTCTCGCCACGATCTTGTCCCGGACCGAAGCCAGAGGCCGGAGCGAGCCGGTGTCGTATTTTTCAATCATTTTGAAAATATGAAATCCGTCTTCAAGCTGAATCGGGCGGGAAACCGCGCCCGGCATCATCGTAAAAACCGCGCTGGCAATCGCCGGCGCCGTTTCTTCTTCCGTTAAGTGCAACTCCCACCCGGCGCTGTCGCCGGCCGCATATTGACGCGCCACTTGTGAAAAGTCAACACCTTCCCGCAACGCCGCAAACAAGGAATCCGCTCTCACTTTCGTGGCAACTTTGAGATACCAAACATGAACCTCTTTTGCGCCGCGAACGAAATTCTGGCGGTTGTCGTTGTAATATCTTTCAATTTCATCTTCCGAAAGCGGGAACGGCTTGTTCAGCTCCTGTTCCAGGAGAATATTCACCACCAGTTCGCGTTCGAGCCGGTGCAATTCGCGGCGCACGCTTTCGCTTTGATCCAACTTCCGCCGCTGCGCTTCCTGAAAAAGAATTTGCGAATCGGTCCACCGCATGACGTATTCTTGCAGCTCGCTTTTGGTGATGCGGCCACGGAGCTGAAGCGGAATCTCATTGGCAATATCCGCCAACGTCAGCGCCTCGGAACCGACGCGCACGACGACATCTTGCGGGTTTTGCTGCCGCTGACAAGCGACGAATAAAAAGACAAAAAGATGAAAAGATAAAAAGAATGTCCGCAATGTTTTTCGCTTGCCGATCAGCGCCTCGAGAGGCAAGTCTTCACGAAAAGGCGAAAAGACGCGAACATTTCGCCAAGAAAAAAATGGCCTGTCCTTCATTGCTTTTATTTCTCTCCTAATTTTTCTGCCGGCACTAAACTTCGCAAAAATTTCAAAGTCAGCGGCAAAGCCTTTTGCGGCTTCGGTACGGGCAGACGAAAGCCCAAATCCGGCCGCTGAATGAACTCAAATGGCGCCGCCGCGCGTTGCACCATTGAACCAATCCACTGCTTGAGTGGTTCCCCCTTTTGTGGCCGGCCGTTCTCTGCAAAAACTCCCAAACTCTGCCGCCTGGTAATTTGCAAGCGTTTCAAACCCAACGCGGTTCCGATCAATTTCAGATTCGCCAGGCCCAACAAATTTTCCGCTGCTTCCGGCAACCGGCCAAAACGGTCGGCTAATTCTTCCTGCACCGCGGCAATATCGGAAAGTTTTTTGGCTTCTGCAAGCCGCCGGTAAATGGCGACGCGCTCCGCCGGCATTTCGACGTAGTCATCCGGCAAGTAGGCATCGCCATCCAGCTCGACGCGACACTCTTCTTTTTTCTCCGATACTGCCGCAATGGCCTCTTGCGGGAATTCTTCCAACCGCGCCTCCTGCACCGCCTCTTCGAGAATTTTGCAGTACAAATCGAAGCCGAGCGAGTCGATGAAACCGCTCTGCTCCGCGCCGAGCATATTGCCGGCGCCGCGGATTTCGAGGTCGCGCATCGCAATTTGAAAGCCGCTGCCCAAATCCGTGAACTGCTCGATGGTTTCCAAGCGTTTGATCGCATCCGTCGTCAAGTTGCGAATCGGCGGGATCACAAGATAACAATAGGCTTTGTGATAGCTGCGACCGACGCGGCCGCGCAACTGATAAAGCTGCGCCAAGCCAAAACGATCGGCGCGATTAATGATCATCGTGTTGACGTTGGGCATGTCGATGCCGGATTCGATGATCATCGTCGCGACGAGCACGTGAAACTTGCGGTCCATGAAATCCAAGATCGCCTGCTCCAGCTCGTGCTCGTGCATCTGGCCGTGCGCCACGCCAAATTCAACTTCGGGAATCACGCGCTGCAGCAAATCCGCCATGCGATAAATCGAGCTGACGCGATTGTGTACGAAAAAAACCTGGCCGCCGCGATGCACCTCGCGGAGAATAACCTGCCGGATCAAATCGCGGTCGAACTGCGCGATTTCCGTATGCACCGGCAAACGATCCTTCGGCGGGGTGTTGATGTTGGACATGTCACGCACGCCGAGCAGCGACATATGCAGCGTCCGTGGAATCGGCGTGGCGGAAAGCGTCAACACATCGACGTTGACGCGCAATTGCTTCAGCAGTTCTTTGTGGCGCACGCCGAAACGCTGTTCTTCGTCAACGACGAGCAAGCCGAGATCTTTGAACGCCACGTCTTTGGAGAGCAAACGATGCGTGCCGATGACGACGTCCACCTGGCCGGCTTTGAGCTTTTCGACGATGCGCTTTTGCTCGGTTGCAGAACGAAACCGCGAGAGCGCTTCGACCTGCACCGGATATTTGCGCAGACGCTCGCGAAACGTGTTGTAATGCTGCTGCGCCAAAATCGTCGTCGGCACCAGCACCGCGACCTGCTTGCTGCTTTGTACCGCCTTGAACGCGGCGCGGATCGCGACTTCGGTTTTGCCGTAGCCGACGTCGCCGCAAACCAGGCGATCCATCGGATTCTCGCTCTCCATGTCGCGCTTGACTTCGTCGATGGCGCGCGCTTGATCCGGCGTGTCTTCGTAAATAAAGGAGGCTTCAAGCTCTTTTTGCCAATACGTGTCCGCTGGAAACGCGATTCCTTTTTGCGCCTTGCGCGCGGCATAAAGCTTGATGAGATCGCGCGCGATATCTTTGATGCGGCTCTTCGTGCGCTTCTTCAGGCGATCCCAATCCGGCGCGCCGAGTTTATGAATACGCGGCGCCAGGCCGTCGCGTGAGCTGTACTTCTGCACGCGGTCCATTTTTTCAAGCGGGACGAAAAGCTTGTCCTGATCCTGATATTGAATGACCAGACACTCGCGCTCGAAGCCGCCGGCGGCAATCTTTTGCAAGCCTTGATAAACGCCGATGCCGTGATCGACGTGGACGACGTAATCACCGCGCATGAGCGTTTTAAGCTGGCGAAAAGTCAATCCTTCTTTATGGCGCCGCCGCTGGCGCACGCGACGAACGCGGCCGTAAAATTCATGATCGGTGTAAACCGCCAGGCCGAGCTGCGGCAACTGGAAGCCGCCGTGCAAGTTAGCTGTAATAACATGCAGCTCCGCAAAATTCAAATCACGCTCTTCGAACAAATCTCTGAGGCGCTCGCTGTGCGCCGGCGATTCGCAAAGAAAATAAAGCTGCGCTTGCCCTTGGTGGGCCGGTGCATGACGATCGATGAAACTTTCCATGTCGCGGCGCAACACGGCAAGATCGCCGTGAAACGACGGTTGCGGTTGCGCCGCGCAATCGATCACGGTTTTGGAAACATCGGCCTGAACGGTTGGAAAAGAGATTTGCGCGAAACGATTGAGTGGAGCAAAAAACTCTTCCAGCGCTTCGTTTTTGAACGTGTCGACGTTCTCCGGCGGCAGCCATTCCTCGTCGCGGCCATTCGCCGAGGTCTCCGCCGAGGCCGCCAACGCGATGGCCATTTGCTCCGTTTGAAAAAAGCAGGCAATGGTTTCATCTGCGAGATAATCCATCAGCGCGGCCGGCGATTTGCCGTCATCGCCGGGGCTATTGAAGAGCAGATTTTGCGGATAAACAAAAAAATCCTGCAGCGTGCGCTGCGAGCGCTGCGTGGCCGGATCAAATTCCCGAATCGACTCAATGGTGTCGCCCCAAAATTCGACGCGAAACGGCAGCGGGCGGGAGAAAGGATAAATGTCGATAATGCCGCCGCGCACACTCATTTCGCCCGGTACTTCGATCATCGGCTGGCGCACAAAATCCATCGCGGCCAATTGCTCGACGACGGTCGAAAACGGCAGTTCCGCGCCGGCTTGGAGATGCAATTTTTGCAGGCGCATCGCCTGCGGCGAGCGAAGCTCCGCTTGCAGGGCAAGGACGTTCGCAACGATGATGAACGGTTCTTTGGTCGCTGCACCACTCTCGTTCGCTGCCGTTTTCAAATTCAATAAGCGCTCGATGACTTCGAGCTGCTGCGAAGTGGCGTGCGCCTCGTGATGTCCCCACGGCAAAACTTTCCCCGGCGGGAATAATGTGGCGGTGCCTTCCGGCAAAAGCTCGTCCAACTCGTCTTTAAAACGTTCGGCCTGGTCGATAAAAGGAAACAAACAGAGAAAAGGCTTCCGGGTTTGCTCGAACAGCAATGCCAGCAGCGCCGCCGGCAACGAGCCGGGAGCGCTGCGAACCACCACTTCGTTATCTATCTTCGCGGCCGCAAGTATGGCCTGAAAAAACGGTGCGGAACCAAGCTGCCTTTTTATCGCATCCAAAGACATAAAATCACAAAAAACGAATCGTCCTGATTAATATAATAAGTTTTTATTAAAGTATTTAAAACCACAAAACACAAAAAACTGCCAAAAAGAATGTCATCCCACAGGAATCCTTTTATAATATAAGACATTGCCCGCTAAATACAAAAAGGATTCTTTCAGAATGACAAGGTTGTTTTTGCAGTTTTCGTGTGTCCTCAAGAAGCCAGCGCCTGCCGAACGAAACCACCGGCTTGTGACAGTCGTCGCCGCGCTTCTGCGGAATCGACGCCGGCAAGAATCATCACCACCGCAGTTTTGACGTGTCCCTTCGCCTGCTCCAGAACGCGACCGGCTTCTTCGTAGCTCACGCCGGTTACCAGCATCACCGTGCGCTTCGAGCGCTCCTCCAATTTCTTCGAGGTCATTTGCAAATCGACCATCATATTCTCGTAAACCTTGCCGAGGCGAATCATCGCCGTGGTCGTGAGCATATTGAGCACGAGCTTGGTGGCGGTGCCGGCCTTCATGCGCGTCGAACCCATCACCGCCTCCGGCCCGACGACCGGGCAGATCGCCACGTCAACCGGAATCGAAAGCTCGGAGCGCGGATTGCAAATGAGATAAATCGTCTTCCCTCCCATCTCGCGAGCTTTGGTGAGCGCGCCGAGCACATACGGCGTGCGCCGGCTGGCGGCGATACCGCAAACCACGTCTTTGGCTGAAAAACCGTGGTCGAGCAAATCTTTGGCGCCCTGCTCGAAAACATCTTCGACGCCTTCCTGCGAGCGGACGAGCGCTTTGTAGCCGCCGGCGATAATGCCTTGAATCATTTCCGAATCGGTGCCATAAGTCGGCGGGCATTCTGAAGCGTCGAGCACGCCGAGACGACCGCTGGTGCCGGCGCCGACATAAAAGAGTCGCCCGCCATTTTTGAAAGCAGCAACGATCAACTCAACGGCCGCGGCGATATGTGAAATCTCGCCAACAACGATGTCGGCAATTTTGCGATCTTCGTTGTTGATGAGCTGCAAAATCTCAATGGTGGATTTTGCATCGATCTCCATCGTCGCGGGATTGCGCGACTCGGTGATGAGATCTTTGATTTCGTCAAATACTTGGCGGCTCATTTTGCTGGCGGATTTGAGATTTCGGATTGCGGATGTTTTGGGTTCTATTGAACGAGAACACCTTGTTCTTCAAACCAATGATGATGCTTGTTAAAATTCCACATCGCCGCTTCATAAGGATCCGGAATATTCAGTTTCGCGGCATAAATTGGGACGAACGCCAAGGCAAACGCTTTCAGCTCTTCAATGGCTTTTCTAATTTCGCTTCGGTAGTCTTTGAAGGGCATGGCGTATTGAACAGCATCTCGTTTATTCCACAAAACAACTTGTTCATCTTTTATGCAAGCTTCAAAGGGATAATTGCAAGAGTGCCTGATTACGGCGTGCTTGTTCCTGTTCAATTGTTCAATAGACAGTTCCCATTCGATTGCATCAGAAATCGTCGCGCCGTCTTCTACGCCAAAAAGATAGACGCCATTTTCGATGAAAGCATATCCTCCTCCCAACTCGGTATCAACAGGCGTATGAACATCGTAGCTGAAAATTTCAGCCAAATCATCAAGGTGATCGAACAAAGACCGAACTGGAACCAATAGATCTGTTCCTGGCAAAAAATTTACGGATGCGATTTTCTGATGGCTTGCAATTTCTCGAAAAAGCGCCTGAAGACCTTCCCGTGTCTCTGGCCCCTTATCCACGTCATCAAACATGTATACAGGTTCCAACTTTAACACCGGCACGATTGCGGCGTTGTATAATTGTCGAAAACTCGAAGGGTTCATAGTCGTTCTCCTGCGGTCTATTTAAAACTAAGCCAAACAGAAAAAATTTTGTAAATGCTCGCACAACTTCTTGAACTTCAAACTCGACATACTTTGTTGCGTGAATCGTTGCCATTGTCTCAATAGGCGATCTTGCCACAAGGTCGACGGACATTTTAGCATCATCAAAAGCCGACTTGCGGATAGGTGGCCCTTCTTTGCCAGAAGGAATCGCGCGTCTGACTTTTGTATTCGGCGGCAAAACGTCTCCAGGCTTAAGCCCAGGATGTTGTCCACCACATTGTGGACAGTTCGGCATTGTCTCGTTATTCCCCTTTTCTTTAACCACCCAAAGGTTGGAAATTATCCATTATACAATATTTCAAGTTTTTGATTTTGGGTTATTGGCTTCTGTGAGACTTTCAATTTTTCGCCATATTTCTCACAGAAAAATCGAATACACTCCGGCGCGACATCGACGGCCTTTTCGTCGTAGGCGCCGGTTTCGGGATTGAGCCAGATCAAAGCATAATCACCTTCGACTAAGCGAAAATGTTCTTTATCCCGCAATCGCAAAAAGACTTCGCCGGGGTCGTCTTCGATAATCAGCGGATAAAAATCCAACTCATAGATCGAGACATCCAAATCGTCTTCAAACCAAAGGCGCAAAACGTAATCGCGCACATATTCCGCCTTCAGCAAGCCTTTTTCTTGATGATCCTGCCAAAGGGCTTCATTGTCAGCGTACTCACGCCATTCTTTCCATTTCATATTTGCGTTAGTATTCAATCACCGCTGCAATCGCCGTGACGATGGATTTCATCACCGCTGGAGATACACTCTGCCCAACTTCTCAACAAAGCGCTGCGCATCAACACCGCGCATTTGTAACTTATCAATTGCGGATATTTTGGTCAATCCGTTTGCCAAGTTTCACGTTCAGCCGCGGTTTCCTCGTAATGTGCAACCATTTGCCGGGCTTGTTGCGCCATGAGGCGGCGTCGCTCGTTTAAAGGGAGGCGCATAAAATCTAATTGGGGCGACGGCACATCAGTTTCGGTATTTGCCAAATCGACTAACAAATTGTAAGCAAGCGGCAGTTTTGTGGCTGGAAGTTGCGTGAGCAATTCTTGTACTTGTGAGTAAGAGATCGATTCCATGATTTATCACCTTGATTTAAAAATATCGCGTGGCTTCATCAAGCTAGGAATTGCAATTTAAGCAATTATCTGATTAAGACAAAACCCAAATTACAAATTTTCCCCCACCACAACAAGACAACGCGTCGGATCAACTTTCCATTCCGGAGAATACTGGCGAATCTGATAACTCGCTTTGGGGTCGAACTTCTTCAGCGTCTGCAATTCATCTTCGAGATCGCCGCCCTTCATTGCCAGCAACACGCCGCCAGGAGCAAGAATCGGACGGCTCCAACGCCAGAGCTTGCGCAAATCGGCAACGGCGCGGGCAATGACGATTTCAAATTGCCTGCGATCCTCGGGCTGCTCCGGAGCTTTGGCTAATTGTTCGGCCCGCTCACAAAGCGGGAAGCAATTTTCCAATCCTAAATAGCGCTTGGTCGAATTTAGGAACAACCATCTTCTCTGCCGCGAGTCTAACAGAGTCATAATCAAATCCGGGCACATAATCTTCAATGGCAAACCGGGGAAACCAGCGCCGCTGCCGAGGTCGAGCACCGAGGTGCCGACGATGAATGGCCAGGCTGCTGCGACCGCCAAGCTCTCAAGAATGTGCCGCTCCGCGATCCGACCTTCGTCGCCGGGAGAAATCAGATCAGTGCGCTGATTCCATTCTAAAAGCAAACGAATATACTGCGTAAATTGCCACTGCTGCTCCGGATTCATTTGAAAAACCGGCAACCCATCCGGGTGGCGGATTGCATTGAGAATTTCTTGCAGCCGAGCGACCTGCCTTTCGGCTCGCGCAATTGCCGATTCTTTATGTTCTGAGGTTTTGGTGGACATTAAAAATTGTCTGCGTAATGCCACCAACTGAAAGATTATGCCCCACCGGATAAAAGCGGCCAACGGATTTGGTTCGCGAGTTATCCGTTGGCAGCCTTTATCCGTTGGGTTCATCTATCTGTTGGGTAAATTTAAAACCGTTTATTCTTCCAAATTCGCCAATCCAAGATCATTTGTTTCACGTGAAACAATGGCCTCTTCCCCACCATTGCTGGATGAAAATCCGCGCCGCAGATAAACCAGCAGCGCCGAGACATCCGCCGGCGAGACGCCCGAAATCCGTGCGGCCTGTCCAACCGAGGCCGGGCGGAGCTTGTGCAATTTCTCGCGCGCTTCGGCGGAGAGGGCTTTTAGATTCCGATACTCAATGTGCAATGGCAGTCTTTTATCTTCCAGGCGCTCGAAGCGTTCAATCGACTCGCGTTCGCGCGCAATGAAGCCCTCGTATTTGACTTCGATTTCGACCTGCTCGGCGATGCTCTGCCAAAGCTTGTCGCCCCAGCGCTCCCATAATTCAAGACGGCCAAAGCCGCGCAGATCGCTCAATGCAATTTCCGGGCGGCGCAAGATTTTTTGCAAGCTCTCATTTTGTGGAATCGGTGGCGTCCCTTTCGCGCGCAAGAGATCATTGATCTCATCGGGCCGAACATGGATCTGGCGAAGCGCGGCAATCGTTTCGTTGATGCCACGTTGCTTTCTCTGTAAATTTTCATGAGTCGCGTCATTGATCAAACCGAGACGATGACCATGCGGCATGAGCCGCAAATCGGCATTGTCCTGGCGGAGCAGCAACCGATATTCGGCGCGCGAGGTAAACATGCGATACGGCTCGATTGTACCTTTCGTGACAAGATCGTCGATGAGCACGCCGATATATGCCTCGCTGCGACTCAACACCAATGGCTCTTCTCCTCGCACTTTCAAAACAGCATTGACGCCGGCCATAAAACCTTGCACGGCAGCTTCTTCATATCCGGTGGTGCCATTCACTTGTCCGGCAAAAAAGAGATTGGCGACGCGCTTGGTTTCCAGCCACGGCTGCAACTGCGTCGGCGGAAAGTAATCGTACTCGACCGCGTAGCCGGTGCGCGTGACCTGAACGTTTTCCAAACCAGGGATGGTATGAATGGCTTTGATCTGCACTTCTTCCGGCAAACTGGTCGAGAAGCCATTGACATAATACTCGGTCGTCTGCCGACCTTCGGGTTCGAGAAAAATTTGGTGCCGCGTGCGCTCCGCGAAGCGCACGATCTTGTCTTCTATTGATGGACAATAACGCGGGCCGACACCTTGGATGCGGCCGGTATACATTGGCGAGCGATCCAAACCGGTGCGCAGCATCGCGTGGGTTTCTTCATTTGTATACGTTAAATGACACGGCATCTGTTCGACATGAAGCTCACCATGGCGAAATGAAAATGGCGGTGGCGGCTCGTCGCCGGGCTGAATCTCGGTTTTAGAGAAATCGATGGTGCGGCCATTGAGTCTAGGGGGAGTGCCGGTTTTCAACCGGCCGGTCTCAAACCCCAACTCCAACAGCGACTCCGTCATCCCTTTCGCGGCAAACTCACCGGCGCGGCCAGCCGAGTAATTCGTCAAGCCGACATGGATGACTCCATTCAAAAACGTTCCGGCGGTGAGAACCACTGTGCGCGTTTCGATGACGCCACCCGTCATTGTACGAACTCCGGTGATTTGTCCGTCGCGAACGATGATGCCGATTGCCATGTCCTGCCGGATTTCGAGATTTGTCTGTTGCTCACATGCAAAGCGAACCCGCGTCGCATACTGTACACGATCCGCTTGTGCTCGCGGCGACCAAACTGCCGGACCTTTGGATTTATTGAGCATGCGAAATTGAATGCCGGCGTCGTCGATGGCCAAACCCATCTCGCCGCCGAGCGCATCCAGCTCGCGCACCAACTGTCCTTTGGCCACGCCGCCGATGGCGGGGTTGCAGGACATTTGGCCGATGGTAAAAATGTTCATCGTCATGAGCATCGTGCGTGCGCCCATGCGCGCCGCGGCTAACGCTGCTTCGGTTCCGGCATGGCCGGCGCCGATGACGAGGACGTCGTAAATCTCTTGATGGCTCATAGTAAACTTATGTAAGATCACTTGCGTGCAAATCTAATTTTCGTTTCCGTGACAACGACAAACTTATCAACCAAATCCACTTCTCGGCAAAGGCTTTATCAATAATTGGGTCATCGTCCATCCCGCGCGCTTCTTCAAAAACAGAAAAGACTTCGTGGTTCAGGTTACGCAACCATGCAGCGACACCGGGGCCGGTGCATTCATCGACGAGAAAACGCATTACGCCATCTCCATTTCCAATGGCATAAACGAGGTGCTCTCAAGAGATCGCGACGCAAAAAGCCAACACGCCTGAATGTCTTCCATTGTTAAACCATTATACTCTTCGAGAATCTCAGCGATGGTTGCGCCATGCGCGAGTAAATTAAGAATGTATTCAACGGTCAAACGCGTGCCTTTAATAACCGGTTTACCAACCATGACTTTTCGATCTACTGTGATTCGTTCCAACAACTGTTGATCTTTCATGGGGAAAACCTCCTAGTTTGTTTCACGTGAAACGATGAAAAACTCATCCAATTTGTTTCTGTTGCATCTGCTCATTAAATTTTCCCAACTCTTCCCGTACTTTGATTTCCATCTCCTTGTGAGAGATTTTACCCGTGTGCGTGAGAATCTCTTTTTCATTGAGAATGAGAAATTCGTGAAGCTTCTTTACCCAGTCCGTCATATACATAGGTTTCTTCTCGACGGTTCGGAGTTCGGCAAATGAGAGAAACTGTTCGACTAAAAGTTCGAGTCGTTTGATTTCGAGTTCTTCGAGATAATTTTTAGCAACTTCCGCGTCTTTCCGTATGATGATGTTGCCCGACCAGTTCGTCATGCCCATGAACGGCTTGGCGCTATCCACGCGCTCAGCAATGAGTTCGGCAGCGGTGCGTCCATGAATCGCGTAATGAAACTTGTTTTGCACCGTCGCATAAAACTGCCGCGCGTAGTCCGTCTTCGGATCATAGTCGATACTGGTGGTAAAAATATCGCGCACTTTCTCGTAGAAATTGCGTTCCGAGGTACGAATGCGCCGGACGCGCTCGATAAGTTCATCAAAGTAGTTCGTGGCGCCGCCAGCCAAACGCCGGTCGTCCATCACAAAGCCTTTGACGATGTACTCTTTCAGACGCTGGGTAGCCCAAATCCGAAACTGCGTACCGCGATGGGAGTTGACACGGTAGCCGACCGAGATAATTACGTCAAGGTTATAAAAATTAGTATTATAGTGTTTTCCGTCTGCGGCAGTTATCCGGAAATTCCGGATAACTGACTTTTTTTCGAGTTCTCCTTCTTTGAAGACATTTTTAATATGCTCATTGATCGTCCGAACATCTTTCTGAAATAGTTCGGACATTTGTGCCTGGCTGAGCCAAACCATCTCATCCTGAAGCGTGACCTGAATTTCGGTTCGATCATCTTCAGTGCGGTAGAGAATAATTTCGCTGGTATTTTTTTAGCAACTGCTCTTCCATAGCAGCAACTCCCACTTTTGTTTCACGTGAAACAATCAAGTAGCTGGATTGATTTGCGCCTCGAGCTTCGTTAAGCGCTGTTCCATTCTTTTGATGGTCGCATCCTTGAGCGCTTTATCCTTTTTGAGTTCTTCGATTTCTCTTTCCAAATACACAAATTTTTTTAAAGATTGGTTAATGCTTTCCAACGCTTCTATCGTACTCTTCTGGAAGGTTTTCATTTCTTGATGGTTGGCGTCGATTTTCTGATAGGTCATTGTTCCAACCTCGGAGATGATGCGAATGATTTCGGCGTTATTCTCTTCCGTTTTGCTTTTAAATTTTTCATGCCGTTCCGTCGCTGTTCTAAAACCTTCTCGCATTTCGAGACGAATCGCTTCGCGATCAGTGGCAGCAGCTATAAATCCTTGCCGCATTTCAAGACGAATCGCTTCGCGATCAGCGGCAGCAGCCATGAATCCTTCTCGCATTGCGCTGGCACTTGCAACTGAATCAAATCGTTTGTCGACTTCTTTGAAGCGGTTATCCATTTCTCGGCGAATTGCCTGGCGATCTGCGGCGGCTATCTTGAATTCATAAGCAACAGTTTCAATGTGCTTATCCACTTTCGCTTCAAATTTTTCTGCTCTCGCTTCGATTGCTTTTAAGCGATCTAGGATTTCTGTCAACGCGCTGCTTTCTTGAATTGAATCAGACATGGCTTTACTCCCTTGATTTAACATATTAGCCACTTTCATTTTAAACGATTCAGAAATTCCGAATAGTTGCCCTTCCAATAAGATAAGAAAAAAATCGAATGATGCAATTGGAGATTTCTGCTCAATGCAAAAAATAAACGTCATCCGTTGTTTCACGTGAAACACAGACGGGCCGTCTGTGCTACGACTACTTTCCAATACAAAAATGCGAAAAAATCTCGCCGAGAATATCTTCGGTAGTGACTTCGCCGACTAAGACGCCGATTTGGTGAATGACTTCTCGCAGGTCGGCAGCAACGAATTCGGCTGAGAGATTGTCATTCAAAGATTGTTTGGCGCAGAGCAGAGCGGCCAGCGCTTTTTCCAAACACTGCTTATGGCGCAAATTCGTCAGCACCACTTCTCCACTTCGATCCGAGCCGTTGGTGTTGATCACGGCGCACAACGCTTTTTCAAGCTCGACAATTCCCGCGCCGGTTTGGGCTGATGTTTCTAATTCGGCTTCGACCGAAAATGGCAACTGCACAGTGTTCGATGCTTTCGGCAGATCACTTTTGTTGCGAACATGAATTATTATTTTAAGTTCAGATGAATTAAACTCATTTGAGGTTAAATAGTAATCGTCATTGCGAGCGCTTTTCAGCGAAGCAATCTCTTGAATACTGACAGATTGCTTCGGCAAAAAACGCCTCGCAATGACGTTTGCTGCATTTTCGACCTTACCCGGTATACATGCAAATCGAGAACACTCGGTGACGATTGCGTCGTCGATATGGTCGGCTGGCTGCGATTGGTCACTCACAAAAATAATGATATGCGCTTCTTCGGCAGCGCGGCGAGAGCGCAAAATTCCTTGCTGCTCGATTTCATCATGACTCGTCCGTATACCAGCGGTGTCGATGAGTCGAAAACGTTGGCCATCGAGCATGAAGCTATCTTCGACCGTGTCGCGCGTCGTGCCTGGTATCGAGCTGACGATGACGCGGTCTTGCCGCAGGAGCATATTCATTAAACTCGATTTGCCGACATTCGGCTTGCCGATGATGGCGACGCGCCAACCATCTTTGAGCGCCTGGCCGCGTTGGAAACTTGCCAGCAGAAAAGTGATTTCCTTTTCCAAACCTTCCAACTCAGATCGCAATTGTGCGCGGTCGGCAAATTCGACGTCTTCTTCGCTGAAATCTAATCCAAGTTCCAACAGTGCGCAGGTGTGCAACAACCGTTGGCGGAGTTGTCGCATCCGTTCGGAGAAGTGGCCTTCGAGATGGTGCAAGGCATTTTGCAAACTCGCGGGTGATTCGGCGGCGATGATGTCTTCGACGGCTTCGGCTTGAAGCAAATCGAGTTTGTTATTGAAAAAGGCGCGGCGAGTAAATTCTCCTGGCTCGGCAAGGCGGCATCCAACCTGGCAAAGATTTTCAATGATCAGCGCCGGCACCCATTTGCCACCGTGGCAAAAAATTTCTATGAGGTCCTCGCCGGTGTAAGAATTGGGCGCGACGTATCGCGCGAGGGTGGCTTGATCTAAACGCCTTCCTTCTTTATTAACCAACCAAACGAGATGAAGCGTGCGAGGCGAAAACGATTCGATGCTTTTATCTTTTTCGAGCAGGCACGCGACGGCTGCAAACGCGGATTTGCCGCTCACTCGCACGCAAACAATGGCGCCACGGCCGGGCGGCGAGGAAACGGCGGCGATGGTGTCATCTTCAGGAAATTGCATGAGAAATTATAAAGCAATTAGAAAAAATATCCGGGCAGTGGTGGCTGCTCGATCAACCCAGACCGGCGGTCTGGGTTACGAAATTATAGCTATAAAAAAATCTGCCCCACTCATCGCGGGGCAGTCAATTTAAAAAGTAGCAGTACGCAGTGGCAGAAGCAGTTGCTCTCAGAGTGCTACTGCAACTGCCGCTGCCAACTTCACTTGAGTCGCTTTCGGGAGAATAAGGCGGTGACGCCGTGTTTGCGCCAGTCCGAGACGAATTGCTTGTACGACTTTTTCTTTTGGGCCTTCTTTTTCTCCGGCGCCGTGGTCATATATTTCTGCTGAATAATGCTAAACAAGTTGAAGAGCGTATAATAAAGATTCAAGCCCGAGGGAAAGGTGTTGAACGCCAGCGTCATGATGATCGGCATCAAATAAACCATCATTTTCTGTTTCGGGTCTTTCATCGTCATCGCTTGCTGAATGAACATGGTCACGCCCATCACGATCGGCAACACGTTCACTAAATCGCCATATAACGGCAGTGAAAATGGCAGCTTGAAGATCGTGTCCGGCGCCGAGAGATCTTTAATCCACCAAAAAAATTCAGCGTGGCGCAGCTCAATGGTTGAGCGAAAAACGATAAAGAGCGCATACAACAACGGCATCTGCAGCAACATCGGCAAGCAGCCGCCGAGGGGGTTGACGCCGTGCTCTTTGTAGAGCTTCATCATCTCCTGGTTCATGCGCTGCGCGTCTTTGCCGTATTTCTCACGTATCTCAGTCATCAGCGGCTGAATTTCCTGCATCTCTTTCATCGACTGATAGCTCTTTTTGGTGAGCGGATGCAGGACGATTTTGACCAGGATGGAAAAGACGATGATGACAATGCCGTAGTTCGGGATGAATTTGTGCAGGAAAGTAAACGTCCACAAAACCAAAATGCTGATCGGTTGGATGATTTTCCAGCCGAAATTCATGATCTGTTCCAGGCCGACGCCGAGGTTTTTGACAATTTTATAATCCAACGGACCGAGATAAACTATGAACTCTTGGGAAAAACTGCGGTCGCGATTCAGCGGCATGGCGAGATCAAGCTGATAGCTTTTGTGGACCACCTGATCGTTAAGCTTGCTCGCGCGGCCATAATAGCGAGCGCCTTTGGCCGTTTCACCCTGCGGAATGATGGCGACAGTGAAATACTTGTTTCGCGCCGCGGCCCATTGCGCCGGCCAATCGTCGTTGCCGCCGGGCTTGTATTCCTTCGCTTCGACGTCGAACTCCTCAAGCTCTTTATTGGCAAGCGAATAGGCCTTGGCGTAGCTCATATCGTCAGCCGGATGATGCTCGGTGCTCGCCAGTCCGGTCTGCCAGCGCAATACGTACGCGTAGCCATTCAAAATATCTTGCAGGTTGACAAATTCGACTTTCAAGCGAATGGTGTATTCATCTGCGAAGAACGAGTAGGTCTTGCGAATGAGCTTGTCTGCCGCAATATTTCTGGTAAAGACGAGATCGCGCTTTTCACCGGCTTGCAGATTGAGAGGTTCGTTGAATTGATAATCCACCGCAAAATTCAACCGGCCCGTATTGAGCGTGTCTTCCGTAGTCGGCAATTGTACCACCAAATTATCCATGCCGTTTTCAAACAGAGAAACCGGCCCGCCATCCGGGCCGTCGTATTGTTTGAATTGCCAGCTTTTGGCGCTTCCACCCACGGTCGAAAAAGTAGCGCTGTAGAACGGCGTTTCAATGCGAATTTCTTTTTCCTGGGCGCGCTCTTGCAGCTGATCGGCTCGATCCCGATCAGATATTTGCGCGGAGGCGCCGGCTTCCGTTTGCAGCGGGTCGTCTTGAGATTCGCCGGCGCTTCCGCTTGCCTGCAAAGAATCCAACTTCATCGCGGCGGCCGGATCCGGCGATTTCTTCGGCGGCTGATCGCCGATGACCAGCCGTTGGTAAAAATCCGTGTTGACCAAAATCAAAATCAATCCGATCAACGCGAAAGCGAGAATAGTATTGCGATTAAACTCCATAGGTATTTCCTAAAAAATCGGTGGTGCAAATCATGGCACGGGATCGAAGCCGCCGGCGTGCCACGGATGACAATGCAACAGCCGCTTGCTCGCAAGCCATACGCCTCTGAGCGCGCCGTGCTTCGCAAGAGCCTGGCAAGCGTATTCGGAGCAGGATGGATAGAATCGACAGGACGGCGGCAGCAAAGGCGAGATGAGTTTTTGATAAACCAAAATCAAAAAAATCAGCATCGTTTTCATGGCGTTTTCGCCAACGAACAACGTCTCCGACAATTAATTAAATTTTGCAACGAAAAGGGAACGGCAACGAAAAAACAGCATTGCTTAAATGTGGTTTCCATTTCACTGCAAGCGTGTTTATAAGTATTAAGGCGCTTCTCACAAGGCAAAACGATTTGGCTGCGCCCGCAGGGGGCAAAACTATTAAAAAACTCATTTGAGATCACTGGTTTTGCCTTTAGTTGTTGTTGCCATTTTTTGCATTTCTCTGCGCAGTTCACCAAAAGGCGCCTGCAAAACTTTTTCGTGGCCGATTAAGACAAGCCGCAATTTTTCCTGAAATCCGTTTTTTTCCAAACGATAGGCTTCACGCAGCCGGCGCTTGATGCGGTTGCGCGCGACTGCGGTTCGTATTCGTTTGCTGACCGCAAAGGCGGCTTGCCGGCGGCTCTCACCCGCCCAAATCAAATCGAAAAAACGTCCTCGCACAAAGCGCCCCATTGCAAAAATAGATGAAATTTCGTGTGAGCTACGGATGATTTCGCTCTTGGTGAGGCCGTTTCTTTTTATTGTGCTCATTCATCGCTGACAGTCAAGCGCTTGCGTCCTTTAGCGCGCCGGCGCTTTAAAACCGTGCGGCCGTCTTTGGTGCGCATTCTTTCGCGGAATCCGTGCGTCGCTTTCCGCTTGCGGTTATGCGGTTGAAAGGTTCGTTTCATTTTCTTCTCCGTAAAAAATATCAATAAGCTGAACAAAAAAACTTTTACACAGAAATATGCCCAAACAGACAAATTACCTTATTATAATCGAAAAGTCAAGCGCTTTTTTATCAACTTGGAAAACTTTTCTCTTGACTAAATATGACGATTTGCTAAATTCACAAAGGCCGAGGGTCTCAAACCCGCGTGGAAAAGATGTGGATAACTTTCCCAACTTTTTCTCGAACCCACTGCCCTAAAAAAAATTTGCTCTGGACAAGTCGCGTTGTGTGCTGGCGTCGATTTTTAGGCAATACTTTGCTGTTATATAGAGATTTATCTCGCGAGTTTCGGCTGGTGCTCCTTTGCGCCCGATTAGTTTTTAGAAGAAAATTGCGCCTATCATCAATTATAAATATACACAGCTTCGGTTTCGATGTGGATAAGATGTTGACATCACCACGGGTGTAGCCGCGGCCGTAGGCCAATGGACGCATTTCAAACCTTTAGGAACTCATCACATGCTAAACGCCGCTCACAGGCCTGATGTCATCAAGAGGCCTAACGATGCTGAATACGCTTGGGCCCAGTGCTTGGATTTGATCCGCGAAAACGTCAATGACAGTTCTTTTGCAACCTGGTTTCAACCCAGCAAAGCCCTACGACTAGAAAACCAAACGCTAACGGTCAGCCTACCGAGTAATTTCATCCTAGAAACGATCGCCGCCCGTTACCGTGACCTCATCGTTCGCGCCGTCGAGCAAATCCTCGGCGAAGAGACCCGCGTTGATTTCTCCATCAATCCCCATCTTGCTTCCGAAATCCAGCCAGAAAATTCAGTTCCCATTCCGATCGAACCGGCAGGCCCCGCGCCAAGATACGACGCGGTTTCACAGCTCAGCCCCCATTATACTTTTACCAACTTTGTGGAAGGCGACGGCAATCGTTTTGCAAAAGCGGCATCGCTTGCCGTCGCGGAAGCGCCGGGGAAAACCTCGTTCAATCCTCTTTTTATTTACGGCGGCGTCGGACTCGGCAAAACCCATCTCGTGCAGGCCATCGGCAATTTGTCGCTCAATATGAAAACGATCAAAACCGCTTTATATGTTTCGAGCGAAAAATTCACAAATGAATTCATTGCCGCGATTCAAAATAACCGCACCACCGAGTTCAGCTACATTTACCGCAACGTCGATCTGCTGCTGGTTGACGACGTGCAATTCTTTATTGACCGCGGCAAAACGCAAGAACAATTTTTTCACACGTTCAACACGCTGCACCAAAAAGGCAAGCAGATCGTGCTGTCCTCGGATCGCTCGCCGAAAGATTTTACCGGCATGGAAGAACGGCTGCTCTCGCGCCTGCAATGGGGTTTGGTCGTGGATATTCAGCCGCCCGATCTCGAAACCCGCATGGCCATTCTCCAAAAAAAAGCCGAGGAAAATAAAATCGAGATTCCCGGCGACGTGATCCAGCTCATCGCGCAGAACATCACCAACAATATCCGCGAGCTTGAGGGCGCTTTGATCAAGCTGCTGGCTTACGCTTCGATGTACCATCTCGACATCAGCATGAACCTGGCACGGCACATACTGAAAGACATGTTTTTGCAAAAACACCGCAATTTGAACATTGAAGACATTCAGAAGGAAGTCGGGGTTTTTTACGGCATTCCCGACGACATGATGCGCGCCAAAACGCGGAAAAAGGAAGTGGCCCTCGCCAGGCAAATCGCCATGTTCCTTTCGAAAAAGCTGACGAAACATTCGCTCAAAACCATCGGCTTGCACTTTGGCGGGCGCGATCATTCGACGGTGATTCATGCGCTCGACACCATCAACAGCCTGGTCAATGGCGACAATAAAATGGCGGATGAAATTAGTGCGCTCGAGCGCAAGCTTTTAAGCTCGGTGCCATGACACAATCCCCATCCCGATGTGAATTGCTGTGGATTGCGGTGAATAACATGTTAATAAAAACAACAAAAAATAAAAATATTGGGTGTTTTTATTTTATCCACAACTCATCAACACAATAGTAACAATAGAATACTGTTTATTTTCGTTCCGGCCTGTTTTGCATCTGCGGCGTAGCTGTATGTTTTGTCTGCACTTCCAGCCGAAGAGTATCGCCGCCGCACCAAGGTATACACTTATCAACACCGCTTATTATAAACAATTTTCTACTTGATAATATAAAAAAATATAACTATATTTTATATACTCACTAAACCGGAAAGAAAGCCGGGATGTTGTGAACCGAACTGCATTCGGGAGTCAAAATGAAATTCGTCGTCACGAAAAACGATCTGTTTCAGTGCTTACAACGGATAATCGGCGTCGTCCCCGTTAAAACGACGATCCCTGTATTAACCAACATTCTTTTTGAGTTAGAGGGACAACAGTTGCGGCTGACCGGAACGGATCTCGAAGTTTCAATCATCACCTATCTCAATGTGCGCGGCGAGCAGGACGGCACGGCGGCGTTTCCGGCAAAGCGCTTGTTCGACATTATCCGCGAGCTTCCGGATTTGCCGTTGACACTCGAAACCGACAAGAACAACCGATTGTTGTTGGCGACCGACAAAGGAACTTACAAGCTGGCCGGCGAATCGAGCGACGAGTATCCTCATATCGCCAGCGAACCTTTTGTCTCGCAAATCAACTATCCGACGGCGCGGTTTTTACGAATGATCGACAAAACCATCTTCGCCGTCAGCACGGACGAATTGCGCACGACGCTCATGGGCGTGTTGCTGGAACTGCGGCCGCACGAATTGCGGTTGGTTGCCACCGACGGGCATCGTCTCGCCAAGATCACCGACACGAGCTACACCATGCCGGCAGCAAGCGATGACAAACCAAACGCTTTGTTCGTCAAGCCGGAGAGCGGCATGATGCAGGCGATCATGCCCACCAAGGCGCTGCAACTGCTCACGCGCAACGCGGAACAGGCCGAGCAGATTGAGGTGGCGATCAGCGAAAATCATTTGACGTTTCGCCTCGGCGCGACGACGATTTACAGCAAGCTGATCAACGGCCAGTTTCCAAATTACGAGCGCGTTATTCCGGTGGATAACGAACTGACGATGGCGATCGACCGTGATTTGTTGGCGGCTTCGGTCCGGCGCGCCGTAATTTTTGCCAATCAGATTTCGCACCAAATTCGTTGGAGCCTGGAACCGGGCAAAGTCACCATTTCTGCCGAAGACGTACAAGTCGGCGGCGAAGCGCGGGAAACGCTGGCCACGCAGTACGAGGGCAAGGCGATGGAGATCGGCTATAATGCGCAATACGTGCTGGAGTTGCTGCGGCACGTGGATAGCGAAGAAATTTTCATCAAACTGAAAGATCCCGGCAGCGCGGCGATCGTCGAGCCGGCGCAGCAAAAAGAAGGCGAAATACACATGATGCTGCTCATGCCGATTCGCCTCAACGAAGCGGCGGCATGATCATCCGGAAACTCAAACTGCTCAATTTTCGCAATTATGCGCAGCTTGAGTTCATGTTTGCCTCGGCGCGAAATTTTATTTGCGGTTCCAACGCGCAAGGCAAGAGCAATTTATTGGAAGCGATTTATTGTCTCTCGCTCACTCGCGGCTTTCGTGCCAATGCCGATCAAGAGTTGCTGAAGTTTGGCGCCGACGGTTTTGAGGTTTCCGGCGAGTATTTGGACGAGCGCGGCGCCGGGCACACGGTGACGATTTATTATCAACGCGAGCTTGGCAAACAAATCAGTCTCGACCGCAAACGTTTGCAAAGCCACGCCGCGCTGGTGGGAAAAATTCCGATGGTGCTTTTTTCGCCGGAAAGCCATCGCATCACGGCCGGGCCGCCGGCGGAGCGCCGCCGATTTTTGGACGTTCTTTTGAGTCAAGGATCAGCCGTCTATCTTGCAGACTTGCAGGAATATAATCGGATTTTGCGTCAGCGGAACGCGCTGCTTGCACAGTTTTATGGCAATGGCTCCAATTCCACCGACCGGCCGGCAGGGACGTTGGCCGCGTGGGATGAATCGCTGGCTTTGTATGGATGTAAAATTCTTCAAGCACGTTATCGCTTCGTGCAAGACAGTGTTGAATTTTTGCAGCAAGCCTACGAATATATCTCCGCTTCTTCCCACTTTCTGCAGTTCGCTTATCGCAGCCCATTCGACGCCCTGGCCGGGGAGCCTGAAGCCATCACCCCTCAACGTTTCATGGAACGGCTTGGTGAGTATCGGGTGCGTGAGAGGCAGCGAGGACAAACCCTGGTTGGCCCGCATCGTGACGACTTGGAACTGACGATTAATGACGTCGATCTGCGGCGATTTGGCTCCCGGGGCGAGCACAAATCCGTGCTGATGGCGCTCAAGATGCTGGAAGCCGAATATTTGAAAAAAAAGCTCGACACCGCGCCGATCATTTTATTGGATGATTTGATCTCGGAGCTTGACGAAACACGCAGCCGCCAATGCCTTGAGCATTTCACCGGCCGCGGCCAGCTTTTTGTTTCGGCAGTGTCATTGATGGATGAACCGCCGTCCCCGGATACTGCAAAGTTTCGAATCCACGCTGGGAATGTAGTAATGGCGAATTAATAAAAGTGGGTGCTGGGATGGAGCAAGACAGTCCGTGGAAAGAAGTCCTGGAAGAGTTGTTCGAAGATTTCGTGGAAAACTTCTTTCCACAAATTTACCAAGAGAGTGATTTTTCCAAAGGCTATGAATTTTTAGACCAAGAACTGCAACAAATAGCCGTCAGCAGCGAGACCGGCAAACGCGTGGTCGATAAGCTGGTCAAAGTTTATCTTATCGACGGCTCGGAAAAATGGCTGCTGATTCACATCGAAATTCAAGGCTATGAGCAGGAAGAATTTCCCGAGCGCATGTATACTTACAACTAGCGAATTTTTGATAAATTTAGAAAAGAAGTCGTTAGTCTCGCGCTATTGACGGATGATAATCCGAACTTCCGTCCGAGTGAATATCAACGCTCACGGTGGGGATGCAATGTGCTGTTTCAGTATCCGTTAGTCAAAGTTATTAAACTTTATCTGAAATAACGATTTGATAGCAAAAACATTGGTAAATTCAAGCTAAAATCCTTATTTCAGATAAAGTCTATTGATTATCGCGGGCGGTGGGCAGAGTTGGAAAGTAGCACGAAACCGTTTGCAATTATTGTATGTGCCTATTTGAAAACGCTTGAAACGGAGGGTAATGACCAAGAGCGCTACAAGTGGAAGAAGCATTTCATTTTGGAACTTTATCAACGTGGAATGAAACGTGAGACGATCGTAACGATTTATAAATTCATTGACTGGATGACGACATTGCCAAAAGAGATGAATAAAAATCTTTTTGGTGAAATCAAAGCTATTGAGGAGGCTAAAAAGATGCCTTACATAACGACAGCAGAACGGATTGGCAGGGAAGAAGCGCTTGCGCAAGGAATTGCTGTTATCCTTGAGATCAAATTTGGCGAGGCGGGACAAAGACTCAGTGAGCGCATCCATGAAATCGAAAATTGGGAGATGCTGCAAAAAATAATGCTTGAATTGAAGCACGCCCAAAGCTTATCCGACGCAGAAAAACTGTTTGATGAACTGGAATTGCCAACAGCTTAATCAAACTCATGCGTACTCGGCCTCGATCCATTGGCGAAGTGCTCGCCGAGCTTTTGCAACAGCACGGCCTCATCGATCGTGTCAAAGAATTTGACGCGATCAACTGCTGGGCGGAAGTTGTCGGTGAGCGCATTGCCGGCCACAGCCAGGCCAAAGACGTGCGCGACGGCAGGCTTATCGTCGAAGTTTCGAGCAGCGGCTGGCGCAATGAATTGTTCTATTTAAAAATGGAGATTGTTGAAAAAATCAATGCACGCTTAGGAAAAAAGATCATTCACGACATCCTTTTTGTTTAGAGGCAAAGATGGCGACAAAAACAAAAACAGCTAAAAAAGAAAAACCGAAAGCCGCGGCCAAAAAGACCAATGGCAAATTGCGCGAAGTTAAAGCCGACAAAAAGCCGGTCGCGATTGCAAAGGCCGCCCCACCAAAGAAGCAAAGTACGGTTTCATCACGCACCGTGGATTTAAAGGAGAAAACACCCGTGGTAGACGTCAAAGAGGAAATTCGCAGCAAGGCAAAGGCATCTGAAAATGGCAAGGACCAGGCCAGGGTTGCCGTCGCAGAGGAAAACATCAAGCTGACCAAAGAAGAAGCCGCCAAGCAATACGACGCCGGCACGATCACCGTCCTTGAAGGCCTCGACCCGGTGCGCAAACGCCCGGCCATGTATATCGGCGACATCTCGACGCGCGGTTTTCATCATCTCGTCAACGAAGTGGTGGATAACGCCATCGACGAAGCGCTCGTCGGCTTTTGTGATAAGATTGATGTGAGCATCAACAACGATGGCAGCGTTACCGTCGAAGATAACGGCCGCGGCATTCCGGTCGATCTGCACCCGGTGGTCAAACGTCCGGCGTTGGAAGTGGTGATGACCAAGCTGCACGCCGGCGGCAAGTTCGACAAGAAATCTTACAAAGTTTCCGGTGGCTTGCACGGCGTCGGTGTGTCCGTGGTGAATGCGCTGTCGGAGTGGCTCGTCGTGGAAGTGGGCCGCGATGGCAATGTTTACATGCAAAAATATGAGCGCGGCGCGCCGGTACACGACGTCAAAATCATCGGCAAGCGCAAAGGCACCGGCACGAAAGTCACGTTTTTCCCCGATCATGAAATTTTTGGCAAGCAAAAATACAACTTCGACCTTCTTTGCGAGCGCTTGCGTGAGTTGGCGTTTTTGAACAAGGATTTGAAGATTAATATTGATGACGAGCGCACCGGCAAATCCGAAAAGTTTCAATACAAAGGCGGCATCGTCGAGTTTGTGCAGTATATCGATGAAGCGCGCGAAGCGATTATGAAGAAACCGGTCTATATTTCCGGCGAGCGGGAAAATGTGCCGGTCGAGCTGGCGCTGCAATACAACGATGGTTACAACGAGAACATTTTCACTTATGTCAACGACATTCACACCATCGAAGGCGGCTCGCATCTCGTCGGCTTCAAGGCGGCGTTGACGAAAACCATCAACACCTACGCCACCAAAAACAATCTCATCAAAGAGAAAGACGAGATTCAGCTCACCGGCGACGACGTGCGCGAGGGCTTGACTGCGGTGTTGAGCATCAAAGTTGCCGAGCCGCAGTTCGAGGGCCAAACCAAAACCAAGCTTGGCAACAGCGAAGTGCGCGGCATCGTTGAATCGATTATCGGCGAAGGCTTGAGCGCCCATCTTGAAGAGAATCCGCCGGTGGGGCGTAAGATCGTCGAGAAATGTTTGCTCGCGGCGCGCTCACGCGAAGCGGCGCGTAAAGCAAAAGAGTTGACGCGCCGCAAATCCGGCATCGACGGCGCCGGTCTCCCCGGCAAGCTGGCGGATTGCAGCATCACCGATCCCGAACATTGCGAGATTTACATCGTCGAGGGCGACTCCGCCGGCGGCTCGGCGAAGCAAGGCCGTGATCGCCGCTTCCAGGCGATTCTGCCGATCAAAGGCAAAATTCTGAATGTGGAAAAAGCGCGGCTGGATAAAATTCTCTCCAACGAAGAAATCCGAAATATCGTCACGGCACTGGGCACCGGTATCGGCGGCGAAGATTTTGATGCAACCAAGATTCGTTATGGCAAAGTCATCATCATGTCCGATGCCGACGTGGACGGCTCGCATATTCGCACGCTGCTGTTGACGTTCTTTTTCCGCTATATGAAGCCGTTGGTCGAGTTGGGCCGCATTTACATCGCGCAGCCGCCGCTGTATCGCATCGCCAAAGGCAAGGAAGAGTTTTACGCCTATGACGATGATGAGAAGGAATCGATTCTCCAGCGTTTCGACAAGCCCGAAGGCGTGAACGTGCAGCGCTACAAGGGCCTCGGCGAGATGAATCCCGAGCAGCTCTGGCGCACGACGATGGATCCGGAGCAACGCACCATGCGTCTGGTGACGATCGAAGAAGCCTATCAAGCCGATTTGATTTTCTCGACGCTGATGGGCGACAAAGTCGAGCCGCGGCGGAAGTTCATCGAGGAGAATGCGAAATATGTGAGGAATTTGGATGTGTGAGACGGAATTTTCCGGCAGTCGAATCCAAGTCAGGCTGTCGCCCCAATGACTTAGTCTCAAGTATTTCTTCCGCCACTCTTAAGCGTACGAAAGGCCATGACCAACAACGACAAACAATCCAGCATGCCGAGTCTTATCGACCTCGATGCAACCTTTCTTCCCGTTCAGCTCATGCGCATGGTGTCACGCGTTACGCACCTCGCCGACGGAGCGATAGCTGCGGAGTTGGACCTTGGACCGAGGCACTGGGTGTACCCGCATCATTTTCCCAGCGATCCCATCTTTCCCGGCACCCTCATCATTGAGGCCGCCGGCCAAGTGGTCGCTCTCTGGGCCTGGGTCGAAGGCCAGCGGGGGCGTCCACGCTTGGTCCGTGCCTCCGCCAAATTTCGGGCTCCGGTGGAGACGCAGGACTCTGCGTTGCTGATTGAGGCGGCGGTCCGGCGGAAACGCCACCTGAATTTCGCCGAGGTGACGGTGCGGACCACTCGCCAAGTTGTTGCCAGCGTGAGTGTGGTCTTAGCCGTGGTGACGGAAGAAATAAAAGGCTAAAACACGGTATGGAAATGGATCCGGAGCAGCGCACCATGCGGCTGGTGACGATTGAAGAAGCCTATCAAGCCGATTTGATTTTCTCGACGCTGATGGGCGACAAAGTCGAGCTGCGACGCAAGTTCATCGAGAATAATGCGAAGGATGTGAGGAATTTGGATGAGTAATTGAAAGGGGAGCGTGTGGATATACTGGAGCGGATAAAACGTTTGGTAAAGACCGGGAGCGTTACGTTCACAAGGAAGGCTGAATTTGAAATGCTCATTGATGAGCTTACGCCTGAACTTGTTTGTAATGCCATTGTCAATGCTCGGGCCATTGATAAAAGCGTACGATCAAAAGATCCGCTTACCGGGAATCCTGAAAAACTGTACGTCATAAAAAGTTTCACTGATGACGGCTTGTTTATTTATACAAAAGGGAAAATTGGCAAACTTGAAAACAGAGAGGTGTTATATGTCCTCATCTCCTCGAAACGGTCAACAGATTAAAAAGAAAAGACTCACGCCACCTGCAACGGGATGGAAATGCCCAATGTGTGGGCAAAAAGCATTGATACGAGTCAATAAATCGTGCCGCCTTGAAGATGGCCTTGTGATACCGAAATTAGATCGATTGCAATGCCAGGCTTGCAAAGAAGACTTTTTCGATTTGTACGCGATGGATCAAATCGCAGAATTTCGGAAGCGACAGCCACTAAAGAAATCGACAATAAAGCAGCTTAGGAAGGCAGTGGTGGCTTGATTTAACGGTAAGTGATTTTCTCGACGCTGATGTGACAAAGTCGAGCCGCGCCGCAAGTTTATCGAAGATAATGCAAAGGATGTGATGAATTTGGATGTGTGAGAAGGCTTAGACACAACGATTGAATTTTACGAAATCTTGAAAGAGGTTCAATATGACCGGCATTGCAATGCACCATTATGTGCGTCTTGAGGACGCGGTCAATTCGCTCTCAGCTTTGATTCAGAAGGTCATGAACGGTGAAGAAGTTTTTATCACCCAGAACCAAAAGCCGATTGCAAAGTTAGTATCCATTTCCGGCGCGCCGGTGAAGCCCAAGAAACTGATTAAAGCGGGAAGCGCAAAAGGCCTGATTAAAATTGCAGATGACTTTGATGAACCCGTAGCATGACCCAAGGAGTTATAGCTTGTTTGATAGCATCCTGCACCGAATGCACAACAAAATTCACAAGAAAAGAAGGTGTGATAACTGCGGCAAGGCCGGTGTGATAGAAAAACGTGTTACACGGGTTTATGGGCGCGGCCGGAATGCGCTTGTTGTCGAAAATGTGCCTGTCATTGTATGCCCGCATTGTGGAGCAAGTTATCTGGAAGCCAAAACGTTGCATGAGATAGAACGCATCAAGCTCCATCGCAAGAGCTTTGCAAAGCCGAAGTCGCTTGATGTCGTAGCTTTCGCTGCCGTTTGATAGATATGTGATATATAATCTGAATTTGTAAAATCAATGCCTGAACTTTCAAGGTTTTTGGGAATTGTCATCACAATTTACGCCGAAGCAGGTGAGCGTCACAACATTCCACATATTCATGCGCGTTATGGTGAGCATCGTGCGACGCTCTCCATCGCAACGGGTGATGTGTTAGCCGGCTCATTGCCGAAGACCCAATTGCGTTTGGTGCAAGCCTGGGTGGAGCTTCGACGCACGGAATTAGAAAACGATTGGCAACTTCTTATTGCGGGCCGCGCCCCAAACAAGATATCTCCATTGGCATAGGTGAAATATGTTTCATGAAATCTATACCGTAACGGATTTCGAGATAGTTGCGCCTTACACACTTCGCATCAGATTCAACGACAAGAGTGTGAAGGCCATCAATTTTTGGCCCATGTTGCGAGGTGAATTATATGGACCGCTTCGCGAGCTCGATTTTTTTAATCAAGTTCGTCTCGATACCGAAGCAGGTACACTGGTGTGGCCTAATGAAGCCGACTTCGACCCTGCGACGCTGCATGATTGGGACAAAGTAGGCGAGGCGATGATCACGATGGCACGTTCATGGCCGGAGCCGCTGTTTAACAGCAACGAGCAGCCAGCCGAGACGGTAGCACAATAAAAAGAAAGGGCCTCACGATGCAAATACAACTCTCAGAAAAAGTGGCAGAGATTGTCAAGGCACAAGTCGCCTTCGGGGGCTATGCGAGTGCCGCTGAGTTCATCTCGGACATCGTTGTGCGTGCAGATGAATTTAACCGGCTCAAACTTGAACGGCTTCGCCGCGAAGTGAACATCGGACTTGAGGAAATAAAGCGTGGAGAAGTCGTTGAGTTTGATTTGGAAGATATTCTCAATGCAGACGTGAAATAATGGCAAGAGCGGTCTTAGCGAAACGAGCCAGAAAAGACCTGATAGAAATTAGGCAGTATGCGGTCGATCGGTGGGGCAAAGAACAGGCGAGGAAGTATATTGGTCAAATTCGTCAATGTGCGGACGATTTAGCCAATCATCGCCTGCACGGAAAACTACGGGAAGATATCGCTTCCGATCTTAAAGGCTATCATGTCGGTCGCCACGTTATTTTCTACGTGGAATCTGAAAAAGGAATTGAGGTCGCTCGGGTCTTGCATGATGCGATGGATTTCCCAAGACATTTCAAATAGATCATCGCAAGAGTTTTGCAAAGCCGAAGCCGCATGAGGTTATCGAACGCGCTGCAGCGTGATATTTGCTCAAAACCGGAGCCAAATAAATTCCGACCAGTTTAGGAGAATGGGCTATGCAATACAACAGGAAGCTATTCATCATTTTTTGTTTAGCTATGGTAGCTGTTAATGTCGTTCAGCACAACGCTGAAAATACTTTTCCCAAATCAGTTTTTGTTGGTTTGGGCGCTTCATTTTTATCGATACCTATATGGATACTTATAGGTGGTTATGTAATTTTTAATTTTTTGCATACCATACTTAATTTACTAAAGCCAGATAACCGTTTGAAATTTACACATTGGGATAAAGCCAATGCTGGTTTGGTAATTGGAATGATTATTAAAGGCCTTTTCGGAATAAAGGTTTAGCCATATCTGATAGATATTTTTTAATTCAAAGGAGTTTTATACATGGTTCAACTCGCTGCTAAAGTAAAGCATACGGTTGAACGTTATCTTCAAGCCTTGAACCGGCATCATATTCCGATCAGGGAAGCTGTGCTTTTTGGCAGCTATGCCAAGGGAAATGAGACGGAATGGAGTGATATTGACATCGCTTTGGTTTCCGAAATCTTTGATGGTGATCGCATGGCGGACAAGGATAAAATTAGAAAGATTACTTTAGCGGTAAGCAGTGAAATTGAAGTCGTGCCTTTTCCGCCAAATGAGTTTAATGAGCAGAATCCATTCGCACGAGAAATTTTGAAAACAGGAATTAAATTGGTTTGACTTTCTCGATAAGGCCGAAATTGTGATAATAAAATTCTCTCGTCATGCCAAAAGAAGAGTGAAGCTTTATAAAATTCCTGAGAGCGCTATCAGAAAAATATTGGAAGCTACTGATTTGGATGAAGGAGAATATGAACTGGTCAAAGATATTTCGGGTTTTATGTTTCCGATTAAAATCGTTGTTGTCGTTGAAGAAGAGGTCGCAACAGTAGTCACAAATTATCCTTTGAAGAAAGGAAGAAGAAAATGAAAGTATATTATGACGATGAAGTTGATGCGGTGTATTTAAAGTTAAGCGATAAAAAACCGGAGGGTGTCGTCGAGCTTGCTGAAGGGATTAATTTAGACACAACCGGTGATGGTAAATTGGCCGGTATAGAAATTCTCAAGGCTTCTAAAAAGATCAATGTTCGTACGATCTTGTCATATACCCTTGAAATAGACAGAAGTATTCTCAAGCAAAATGCCTCTCGTCGTCAAGCTAGAGAAAATAAAACTGCTGAAAAATCCAAGAGAAAACATAAAATCAATCGGAGTTAATCGTGGACATCCAACGCGACAAAACCATCCCCGTTTTTATTGAAGAAGAGATGAAGGCCTCGTACATCGAATAGTCGATGTCGGTCATCGTCTCTCTCGCGCTGCCGGATGTGCGCGACGGCTTGAAGCCCGTACACCGGCGCGTGTTTTATGGCATGCACGAGCTGAATCTCCGGCCCAATTCGGCGTACAAAAAGTCCGCGCGTCTCGTTCGTGAAGTGCGGCGCGATCTTTAAACGAAATTAATTCGATATATCGTAAACCGAGGTGTGATATGAAAAACCAACTGATACAGTCTCATCCGAACATTATGATGGGCAAGCCGGTTGTGGCGGGAACGCGTATTACGGTTGAGCTAATTTTAGAGAAATTGGGGGCGGGTGAAACCATCGAGCAAATTATGGAGGCTCACCCTCGCTTAACTAGACCGGCAATACTTGCGGCCATAGAGTTCGCGGCGCAAGCACTGCGTGCTGACGTCGTCTACCCTGTTCTGGAGCAAGCCGCATGAATCTGCTGGCAGACGAGAGTGTGGACAAGCCGATCGTCGAACAGCTTCGGCAAGATGGACACGACGTTCTTTACGTTGCTGAAATGGAACCAGGCATTCCTGATGAGGTGGTGCTGCAACGAGCGAATGAACATCAGGCATTGCTCATCACAGAAGACAAAGATTTCGGCGAGTTAGTGTATCGTCACGGCTTGGTTCATCTCGGCGTTATTCTGGTTCGTCTTGCTGGGTTATCGCCTCAAACCAAAGCGCGTATCGTTTCAAAAATACTTGCAGAGCGGGAAACCGAAATGCCCGACGGTTTCAGCGTTATCTCTCCAGGCATGGTTCGGATACGGCGCAAACAGGACTAGCTATTTAAACGAATGACATTATAATATTTTTTAGGTAACTATGGACATCCAACGCGACAAAATCATCCCCGTTTTTATTGAAGAAGAGATGAAAGATTCGTACATCGATTATTCGATGTCGGTCATCGTCTCTCGCGCGCTGCCGGATGTGCGCGACGGCTTGAAGCCCGTACACCGGCGCGTGTTGTTCGGCATGCACGAGCTGAATCTCCGGCCCAATTTGGCGTACAAAAAGTCCGCGCGTATCGTCGGCGAAGTGCTCGGCAAGTATCACCCGCACGGCGATCTCGCGGTGTACGACACTATCGTGCGCATGGCGCAGGGTTTTTCGCTGCGCTATCCGCTCGTGGACGGCCAGGGCAATTTCGGCTCGGTCGATGGCGACTCGCCGGCGGCCATGCGTTACACCGAAGTGCGCCTCACGCCGATTGCCGAAGAGGTGCTCCGCGATCTCGACAAAGAAACCGTGGATTGGAAAGCGAATTTCGATGACACACTGAAAGAGCCGGCGGTGATGCCCACGGTGTTGCCGAATCTGCTGATCAACGGCTCTTCCGGCATCGCGGTCGGCATGGCCACGAATATTCCGCCGCACAATTTGACCGAAGTGATCGAGGGCTTGATCGCGCTCATCAAAGACCCCGAGGTCAAAATCGAAAAGCTGATGAAAATCATCAAGGGGCCGGATTTCCCGACCGCCGGAATTATTTACGGCGTCGAGGGCATCGATGAGGCGTATCGCAGCGGCCGCGGCCGCATCGTCGTGCGCGCCCGCGCCGTCATTGAAGAAGTGCGCGGCGGCCGGCAGAATATCATTATTACTCAACTGCCTTATCAAGTCAACAAGGCGACGCTGCACGAGAAAATCGAGACGCTGGCGCAGGAAAAGAAAGTCGAGGGCATTCGCACCGCGCGGGACGAGAGCGATCGCGACGGCATGCGCCTCGTCGTCGAGCTGAAGACCGACGCCAATCCGGAAATCGTGCTGAACAATCTCTACAAGCACACGCAGATGCAGGAGACCTTCGGCGTCATCATGCTGGCGCTGGTGGACGGCGTGCCGCGCGTGCTAAACTTGAAGCAGGTGTTGCAATACTTTGTCGATTTTCGCCACGAAGTGGTGCTGCGCCGCCTCAAGTTCGATCTCGACAAAGCCGAGAAACGCGCGCACATTCTCGAAGGCTTGCGCATCTGCATCAACAACATCGACGAGATCGTGGCGATCATCAAAAAGTCGAAAGACCCGCACACGGCGAAAGACGCGTTGATGAAGCGCTTCAAGTTGTCGGAAGTTCAAGCGCAGGCGATTCTGGACATGCGCTTGCAACGCCTCACCGGCCTCGAGCGCGACAAGATCGAAGCCGAATACAAAGAGGTGATGGCGCTCATCAAACAACTCAAAGAGCTGTTGGCGAACAAGCCGAAGCGCATGGAATTGATCTCGAAGGAATTGCTCGAGTTGAAAGAAAAATTCGGCGACGAGCGCCGCACCGAAATCGTGGCGAAAACCGGTGAATTTTCCGTCGAAGATATGATCGCCCAAGAAGACATGGTGATCACGATTTCGCACGGCGGTTTCATCAAGCGTTTTCCGGTTTCCGGTTATCGCCGGCAGAGTCGCGGCGGCCGCGGCGTCACCGGCGCCACGACAAAAGAAGACGATTTTCTCGAACATCTTTTCATCGCCAGCACGCACGACTACGTGCTCTTTTTTACCGACAAGGGCCGTTGCCATTGGCTGAAGGTTTACGATATTCCACAAGCCGGCAAAGGCTCGAAGGGCCGCGCCATCGTGAACATGCTGACGCTGGAGCAGAATGAAAAAGTCGCGGCGTATGTTTCCGTGAAGGAATTTGACGACAAGCACTTCGTCGCGTTTGCCACGAAGAAAGGCGTGGTCAAGAAAACGGCGTTGTCGGAATTTAGCAATCCCCGCAAGGCCGGCATCAACGCGATCGCGATTGACGGCGGCGACGCGCTGATCGAGGCCAAAATCACCGACGGCACGGCGGACATCATGCTCGGCACGCGCTTCGGCCAGGCGATTCGTTTTCACGAAAACGAAGTGCGCGAGATGGGCCGCACCGCCGGCGGCGTCAAGGGCATCGAGATCGAGAAGGGCGACGAGCTGGTCGGCATGGTCATGCTCAAGCGCGATGCTTCGATCCTCGTCGTGAGTGAAAACGGCTACGGCAAACGCAGCGAGCTGCGCGATTACAAAGTGCAGCATCGCGGCGGCTCCGGCTTGATCACCATGAAAGCCAACGACAAAACCGGCAAGATGGTGAGCATTATGGAAGTGGTCGACGACGACGATCTGATGATCATCACCAGCAAGGGCGTGGTGATTCGCCAGAACTTGCGCGACATCAAAATCATCAGCCGTAATACTTCCGGCGTGCGTTTGATCAAGCTGGATCACGGCGATCACATTGCGGCTATCGCGCGCGTGATTTCCGAGAACGGCGACGAGCAGGAATAACGTAACGCAGACTGCCAGTCTGCTGAATAAATCTTCGCGTCAGAAATTAGCCAACTGAATCAAACTTAATTTGGCTCACGGAAAAATCCCGCCCTGCGGGATCACTGAAAAATCAAGAATTTTCGGTGAGAGTTATAACTTGACAATGTTATTTAGTTTGAACAAAAGCCAAGACAGAAAGATGAAAGACAGAAAAATGGCGTCTGGTATTTTGCCAGGGAAGTTGACGAAGACGGGATGTAGAAGACGCTTAAAATTTTTCTGCCCTCCATCTTTCTGTCTTCTGAATGTTTTTGCGGGATGATTGAGCCGTGCCGATCGAAATAAGCGACAGAAGCAAAGATAGAGAAATGGAATCTTTGACTTAACATTGTCAAGCTATTTTCGTAAGCGATTTTTTAACTTTCGCGGCCTAACGCATAAGGCAGCATGCGAGAAGACATCATCAATCCCGATTTTCCGGCCAAGCAAACCGGAGAAAATCGGGATGAGCCTTCTCTTTCCCCACCGGCAGCGGGGAAGGAAAATATTGAAACCCATTCGACATTCCTCCCCCCAAGCGGCGAAAACGCCGGCGCGCCGTTGGATCACTGGGAGCAGGAAAAAGCGAAGCTGAGTCTGGCATTGACAGAGCGGCTGCTGCGCGGCAGGGATGCCATCGGCTTTCCTGAGCTGATCGCCTCGCCGCTGCTGCACCACGAGCGGCTCGCCGGCCTCGGCGAAACCGCGGTCGCGGTTTTGCGCCGCCATGCGCGTGAAATCATCCGGCAGGAAAAGCCGCTGGTGCTGCAATCGAAACGGCGCTTCGAGCTGGACGATGCGGAAATCCGCGTGCCGTTGCGGGAGCTGCGCGACCTGCTCGCCGAGCGCATGGTTTTTGACAAGAACGAATTGCACGCGGCGTTGTCGTTCGGTTTGCGGCTGCAATTCGACGTGATCACCAAGCCGGCGGCGATGCTGGAGAAGCTCATTTATCAGCACGCCGTCACCCGCGACAAAGACGACGTCATCGTCATCCTGCAAGGCCTCGCTGAAAATCATTCCTTTGTGGCGCACCTTCAAAAATTGTTGGCGGAACCTCTCGAGCATTCGATAACCAAAGAAACGTTCGTCGCGTTGTGCCGCGAGGTGGAAAAAGAGATTTACGGCCGGCGCGGCGTTTCGGTGCTCGTGGCCGATTTGCAAACCTATCAAAATTTTTGCGCCATTATCGGCCCGTCGAGCTATCACCGTCTCGAGGCGCAGACCGTGCTCGGCATGCTGCACGAACGCGGCATGGAGGAGCTGGCCGAGCGCGCCATGCCGGATTTGGTGCAGCAAGCGTGGTGGTCGATTCCGGAGATCGAGCATTTGCTCGAAGAGCGCATGAGCGCGACCTCGCCCGTCATTGATGAATCATATAAAGGAACGTCGGGGCCGGAAGTTGAATTTGGCCGTTTGCTGCAAGAATCCGCGCGCGCCATGGCAAGTCCCGACGTTCATCAAACCGATGGGCTGGAAAAAGTCGGGATTGCCGCTGAGATCAAAGAGCAATCATGGCCGCCAGACGAGGCGCAAATCGATCTGGATTTGACGCCGGCAGAAACACCGGAGGATTTGGACATGCCGGAGGCCGAAATCTCTTCGAATGGGAAGGAAGTTGCGGCGGAGCCGGCAACGCTTGCAAGAAATAAGGACATCGAGGAAGAGCCGGTCGTTTTGCCGGCGACGAGTGAGTTGAGCGATATTGCGATTGAGCCTTCTTTGGAAATCGATGCGGCGCCGATTCCGCCGCGGCCAAAGCTCAAGTATCGCTATGCCGATGACGACGAGCCGCAGATGATCGAGCGCGCGAAGATCGAGGCGCAGCCGCCGGGGCCGTATCCTTCGTTCACGCGGCTGGTGGACGAGAAAAGCCGGCGCGATTTCATCAAAAAGATTTTTCACAAGGATGTGGAGGCGTATCTGGCGTTCATCGAGCGCCTCGAGACGATGCAAACGTGGAAGGAAGCCAAAGCCTTTTTGGATCACGAGTTCCAACAGCGCCGGGTGAATCCCTACTCTCGGGAAGCCGTGCGCTTGAGCGACATGGTGTTCAGCCGGTATTTTACGAAGGGGGCCAGATAGCATAACGACGAAGATTTTGCTTGACAAAGATTCGGCTTTTTGTTAATATTGAGCAATCAATTTTAAGGCGGCTGCCCGAAGCAATTTAAACTTAAACATATCGAAGGGGAAACGATGCCGGCACAATTTTATCGGCATGTGGTGACGAAGCCCAAATCCAACGGACGAGATCGCACCCGCTTGAAGCATTCAGGCCGGCAGGCGAGGCTACGCCCGTGAGGTTTGGGCTTTTTGTTTGGGTGTGGGCTATGAGGAACGGCAGGAAATTGACGGTGTTGCATAATACGGAAGAGCATTGTGTTTCTTATGCGACACGCCGTTGTCGCATAAGTAGAAAGCCTGATGAACCGAAATACACGCTCAACAAGCTGATTTTTTAATTTTTATTTGTCACTTTGGTTTATGAGACAGCCAGCGCCATTTTTATGTCGCATAAGAAAATAAATCGATTTTATTGTCTTATACGACACGCTGGATTGGGTGTCGCATATTACACAGTTAGCATTTTGAAGTCGAAAGAAGTTCTTGCAAAAAATAAAATGCGGAGGTAGATTAGGACAAAGGGATCTCAGCAAGGAAGTAAAATATCGTGTGAGCGCCGGCGATGGGCATCTCGGCAGCGAAATAAAATTAGGCTCGATGCCCACATCCCAAAATTTGCAGACTATGGAGCAAGAACAAAAGCAATTATGTAAGGCCTTAAAAAGGGATGGGACGACGTGTAGACGTTTACCTATCAAAGGGAAAGAGCACTGTTATGCACACTTGGAAAAGAAGGAAACTAAAAGGGTCTGGCCGATTATTTACAATTTTTGTATAAACAATAAGCCATTTGCGGTAGTTGTTTTAATAATTGGTTTAATTGCCTCTCTAACAGATATTCAATCGTTCATCATGTCGAGATTTGAAATTACAGATTTGAATAGAAAAATAACGGAAACAGTAACGGGTGGTAACAGTTTCTGCTATTTAATGCTAAAGTTTGACGATCGAGCGGGAAATCGTGCTACCATGATGCTTATTCATCAAGGAGAAAATTCGCTTTATGACGTTAGTATCCGGATAGTAGATTTGGAAAAATTTGAAAGCATCGAATTAAAAACGTTAAGCGACGTGAGAGAAGCGGAAACTGTTATTAATATTGGAAATTTAGTACCTAATATGGCTCAAGTGTTGGGTGGTTGGCAGCTTCCTGATACCGATATGAAACGATATAACATTTTCATCGCTGCAAGAAATGGAATTGTGACACAACTAATGCGACTTAAGCGTGTTAACGGTCGCTGGGTAGGTGCAACAAGAGTGGAAAAGGAATCTACCGGTAAGCTTGAAGTCCTTTATGAAAAAGTAGAATCACAATTTCCTCGCGACAAAAATGGAAATATACAATGGTAATAATTTTGAAAAATAACCATGCATAACCTTGGGTAATAAGACGAGCGCAACAAAAAGATAATAGGCCTAACGATATAAGAATTCGTGCGGCGCGCCTTGCAAGCATCGTGCATAATTAAACGATAGGCGTGATGATAAAAATAAAATAACGTGCATGAACCACACGATAAGCTTTGTGACAAAAAATAACGCATCGTGCGCGAATCAAAAAGAGCAGCTCGGCAGAGATGAAAGTATCTTGCCGCAGGCGCGCAACGATGGCATCTCGGTAGAAACTTCAAACTATCTTGCCGCAGGCGCACAAACGATGGTATTCGGCAAGGAAATAAAATAAGTTGCAAATACGGAACATAAACGTGCTGGCTGCGCATAGGCATCGTGCCAGTCCGAAAGTTCTTCACCCCCATTTTAAAAGCAGAAACTTAAATTGTTATGGCCGACAAAATAAGACGTATCAAATATGATTGCCCGCTGCTTGGCGGTGTTGCAAAGCTTAAAATTCGTGAAAGCTACGCAAAACCAACGCAACAAGGCCCGGCAACTTACAAAGGAGTAGGTCTTGAAGATTGCAATAGTAAAGATATTTGCGGCATAAGAAAACCAAACGACGATTACGATTGGCCTAAATGTCCTGCTTGGGTTATTCTGAATAAAGGTGGAAATCTATAATGTTCTTTCAATGCCGCTTCAAGATTTAACCCGTAGTATGGCAAAAATATGCCGCCCTTTGTAAGGCAAAGTCCTTTCACCCCCGTTTGTTAAATCCGTAGTGCATCAACACTACATCTCGCTAAACATCAACTGGAGAATGCACCATGAAAATGACAACGGCTATTATCAGATCGGCGCAATTATTTTTTTTAATTGCAATGTCCATTCTAACAACACATGGGTGCAGTAAAAAGGACAATCCTGTTTCTACTGACAATGATGACATACCGAAGAAAACGGGTGGAATTGAAATCACTGTTTTTGATTTTTACAACAACCCACTTGCGGCTGCTAAAGTGTATACTATTCCACCAACCAAAACAGACTCTACCAATCCATCTGGTGTCGCTATCTTAAAGGATATTCCAATAGGAGATTACAGAGTACTAGCAGACAAGACTGGTTATGAAAGCAATGAAATACAAATCGGTGTGAAAGAAAATGAGATCAAAAAGACAACTTTGACACTAAAACAAAAACTTAGTGTAAATATCAAGCTAAATTATTTGAAAATATTCAGCGGAAGGGATTCTGCAATTGGTGAATCCATTATTGAGACAAATGATGGAGGTTATCTGATAGCGGGTGAGTTGGGTCTGTTTGGAGGCCAAATCTACTTGATCAAAACTGATGCAGAAGGCAATGAATTGTGGAACAAGACCTTTGGCAAAGGTGAAGTTCAATTCGTTCAGGTAACTGATGACGGTGGGTTTATTATTACAGGCCGAGTCCAGAAAGCGGGGGCTACATTCGATTATGATATTCTCTTGCTAAAGGTTAATCAAAGTGGTGATGAGGAATGGCGCAAAACCTTCGATATCTTTTCTACTGATGATGGGAAATGTGTTCAGCAAACACGCGATGGCGGCTATATACTCGCTACGTCGTCAAAGGCAATTATTAAAACCGATGGTCATGGGAATGAAATTTGGCAAAGAAGTTTTCATTATGGAGGGCCAGTCAATTGGAATAGTATTGAAGTAACAAGGGATAACAATTTTATTGCAACTGGCACCGAGAACAATGAAAAAATAATTCTCACGAAACTGGATTCAAATGGTAATGAACTATGGTATAATAAATATGGATCATTCGGAGCAAGTTGGGCGGGTAATTTAAAAGAGACCAGAACTGGGGCTTATAGTGTCACAGGCACTACAAATATAACTGATACGCACTTAGCAATAAAGGATTGGAAAGGAGATGTCTATTTATTCAAGACCGACCCAAACGGAAACAAGTTTTGGGAGCGATCTTTTAGTAAAGCAACTCGCTTAGAACAGGGACGTGCAGTTGTAGAAACCGGAGATGGAGGCTATTTGATAGCGAGTGATACATATGGTTCAAGTGACGACTTTACTGATATTTGGATCATAAAGACTGATGATCTTGGGAATCTAAAAGCTGATAAGACATTTGGAAGAAATAGAAGCGATGTTTGTTATGATATGAGGCAGACGAAAAGTGGTTCATTTATCATAACTGGATGGTCAAGATCGCAAGATGAAAAGAATGAAATAATGCTTTTAAAGGTTGATGTAGAATAACCATATGAAAACAAGCCTTGAAAATCTACCGCAGGATAAACAGGAAGAACTTCGCCGCATCGTAGAAATCATCCGTGAAGAATTTAAGCCGGAGATGATCATCCTGTTTGGAAGCCACGCTCGAGGAAATTGGGTTGAGGACGCTTATATCGGCGAAGATGGCAACTACTACAAATACAAGAGCGATTTTGACATTTACGTATTGATGCACAACCACGACGATGCACGCAAGGTCAACCGGCGGCAAAGCCTGCGGGACAAGTTCCGCGCTGAAATCAGGACGCCGGTGCAAATCATAGCCGACACTTTTCAATATTTCAACAGCCGTTTAAAAGAAGGCAGATACTTTTTCACCGACATCAAAGAAGAGGGGATTCTTTTATATGATTCGGGGAGAGTTAAATTGCGCGAGCCATGCAAGCTCACGCCAGAAGAGCGAATAAAATTGGCAGAAGAACATTTTGAATTTTGGTACAAGAGATCGAATGAATTTTTGACATATTTTCAATACGGTGTAAATGATGGGAATTATGCAACAGCCGCTTTCCAGCTTCATCAAGCCGTCGAACATTTTTATTCTACTATTTTGTTGGTGCTAACCAACTACAAGCCGAAAGGTCACGATCTTGAGGAATACGGCAGACTGGCAGCAAGCCAAGAGCCGGTCTTGAATGCTGTTTTTCCGCGCGACACGCCGGAAGGCGAGCACCGTTTTGAATTACTGCAAAAGGCTTATGTTGAAGCCCGTTATGAGAAAAACTACACGATTACAAAGGAAGATTTGGAGTGGCTTGCCGAACGAGTGAAACAACTGCGAGCTTTAACAGAAGAAGTTTGTAAGAAATGGATAGAAAATTTAAAAGCGAAATCTGGTAACGATAGTAGAACATAAAGTTCGTGACAAAAGACAAACGGCGGCGCTAACAGTGCATCCAGCGGACAAGAAAACAGTGGCATGAATTTCGTTTTGTGGTGCTTTATGGCTTCTCCTCCGAACAAACATGATCCTCTGTTTTCTTGCCGCTGATGCTCGTGTTAGCCATCTGTAAACTTAATCCATGGGAGGCAAGCCCATGAGGCGACTAAAATCCTTGCCTAATATTCTCTTGTAAATGTAAAGAAGCCTCGGCGTTCTACAAAGAATGTTTAAATGGTGAAATTGTCTCAATGCAAACCTTTGCATATTGCCGAACTAAAAAAGTTTTAACCATTTTCTCAGAAATCAGCCATGGCCAAAATCAAAGGATTGAAAGCAAAAGTCGAAAATCATCCGGTGTACAAGGTGCCGCGCCGCATTTATGATATCGAATCGAAAGCGAGCAAGGTAGCACCGGCGAAGATTGCCGAGGCGTTGCTCAAGAAGATTGCGCCGGCTCTCAAGATCAAGCCGGATTTGTCGCAACTGAAATTCGACAAAGTCAAAGAGAGCATTCTCGGCAAACACGTTCTTTTTCAGCAATATCACGATGGCAAGCCGATCTCCGGCGCGTGGGTGCGCGTGGATATTGATGACGAGGGCAAAGTCTACAACGTCCAGAACGATCTGGTGCCCGAGCCGGTGATGAGCAAAGCCGAGAAAGCCGCGGCAACGCTCATGGCCGCAGCGCACTTATCCGAAAAAGAAGCGCGTGAGCGCGCGCTTGCTGCCGTGCAGGGAAGCAGCAAAGAAGTGTTGGACACGGAGTTGGTTTATTTTCCACACGCCGGCGTGCCGAAGCTGGCTTGGAAGGTCGTGGTGAAAACTTCGCGTCCGGACGCGGAATGGAAAATGTATCTCGAGGCCACGACCGGTGAGACGCTCGAAAAACTGAATCTGCTGAAAAGCGTCGATGGCCAGGGCCGTGTCTTCGATCCCAATCCCGTCGTGACGCTCAACAATACGAAGCTCAAAGACAAATCCCCGATTCCAGCCAATGCTTATTTTGCCGTGACTTTGAAGGGGCTGAAAACGGGCGGCAAGCTTGACGGCCCGTATGTCAGCACGAAGCGGACGGCCAATCGCGTTAAACGCACTGATCGGAAATTTGTCTTCTTGCGCAAAGATCGCGCTTTCAAGGAAGTGATGGTTTACTTTCACCTCGACCGCGTGCAGCGTTACATTCAGGAGTTGGGCTTCAACAACGTGCTCAATCGTCCGATTGAAGTGAACATCGCCGGCACTACGGACGACAATTCGTTTTATAGTCCGTCAAACAAGTCGTTGACTTTCGGCACGGGCGGCGTGGACGATGCGGAAGACGCCGACATCATTTTGCACGAGTACGGCCACGCGATTCAGGACGACCAGGTGCCAGGCTTCGGCGCCAGCCACGAGGGCGGTTCGATGGGCGAAGGTTTCGGCGATTTTCTCGCTGCCAGCTTTTTCTCGGATATCAAGCCGATGAAGATGAAGCCGACGGTCGCCAATTGGGACGCGGTGGTTTACAGCGGCGATGATCCGCCGAATCTGCGGCGGCTGGACAGCAACAAAAAATATCCCAAGGACATGCGCAACGAAGTCCACGACGACGGCGAAATCTGGTCGGCCTGTCTTTGGGAACTGCGCGCCGCGCTGGGCCGCAAGATCACCGAGCGCCTGGTCATCGCCCATCATTTTTTGCTTACGCGCACTTCCAGTTTTGAAGATGCCGCCAATGCCCTGATTGTGGCCGACCGCAAGTTGAATCAAGGGAAGAACGAGGCCGCCATTCGCGACGTCTTTGTGCGGCGTGGTATCCTGCCGAATGCCCAACGCGGCAATTTGCGGGCAGGCGCGCCGTTTGATGAGATTCCCCGCCGCAACGGCGGGGCTGGGAAATAGCACGATCGAAGCGGGGTGATGAAAGCTACTGGAGTGCCATCGTTAAAACTCTACTTTTCTTTATGCACCTCTGCGCCTTTGCGTGAAAAGATTTTTAAAATGCTTTGGAGGATTAACCGATGCCCGACACGCTCGCTTTCCGCAAGATTATCTTGCTGGCGGGATGGTTTATATTCGTTGCGGGTTGCACGCAGGAAAATGCGCCTGAAAAGGAACGGCAAAGCACCCGATACGAAGATCTCGTGAAGCTGTTCGAGGAGTGGCGGGCTTTTCAAAAGCCCAAGCTCATCGATGGCATTCCCGATTACTCGGCGAAAGCCATGACGGCACAGCATCGCGAATTGGCAGCGTATCAGCGCCGGCTTGCGGGCATCGACACAGCCGGCTGGGCGGTGACACAACGAGTCGATTATCATCTCGTTAAAGCCGAGATGAATGGCTTCGACTTCGACCATCGCGTGCGCCAGCCGTGGGTGCGCGATCCCGCGTTTTACGTGACGATCTTTCCGGAGCAAAGCGACGTGCCGGCGCGCGAAGGCCCGGTGATTCACGGCGCCATCGATCTGTGGATTTATCCGTTTCCGCTTTCGCCGCCGCACGCGACCGAACTCGCGGCGCAAATCCGCGCCATTCCGAAACTGCTGGAGCAAGCCAAAAGCAATCTCACCGGCAATGCGCGCGATCTTTGGGTCGCGGGAATTCGCAGCATAAAAAAACAGAGCACCGATCTCGCCGTGTTGGCTGAGAAAGTCGCTGGCTCGGATAACACGCTAATTTCGGAGATTCAATCCGCGCGTGCGGCCAGCGACGCATTTTGTACCTGGCTGGAAAATGAAGCACCTGCCAAAACCGGAACGTCCGGAGTCGGCATTGAGAATTACAATTGGTATTTGCAGAACGTTCAGCTCGTGCCTTACACCTGGCAGGAAGAAGTGACCATCATGCACCGCGAGCTGGCGCGTGCGCATGCGGCGCTGCGGCTGGAGGAACAGCGCAATCGCAAACTCCCACAGCCCGCGCAAGTTGCAACCGCCGATGAGTATGTTCACCGCTTCAACGCGGCGGTGACCGAGTACATGAATTTTCTTCGCGATCGGGAGATCGTTTCGATTCGTGACGACATGGACGCGGCGCTGCGCGAGCGCATTGGATCATTCAGGCCGGCAACGGACGGGCGCCGCGAGTTCTTTTCGGAAGTGAGTTATCGCGATCCCGTGGTGATGAGAACGCACGGTTATCATTGGTTCGATCTGGCCCGCATGAAGAGCGAGCCGCACGCGAGTCCGATCCGGCGCGTGCCGCTGCTCTACAACATCTTCGCCGGCCGCGCTGAAGGTTTGGCCACCGGCATGGAAGAGATGATGATGCACGCCGGACTTTTTGACGCGCGCCCGCGTGCTCGCGAGTTGATTTGGATTCTCCTCGCGCAACGCGCCGCCCGCGCCCTGGGCGATTTGTACATGCACGGCAATGAGTGGACGATGGAGCAAGCCATCCAATTTGCTTCCGAATGGACGCCGCGCGGTTGGCTGCCCAAAGACGGCAACACCGTCCGGTTCGAGCAACATCTTTACTTACGGCAACCCACCTACGGCACGAGCTATGTCATTGGCAAGATTGAGATCGAGCAACTATTGGGGGAACGCGCCCTCCCGGCGGGACTCGGCGAGTCATTTATATTGAAGCGCTTCATTGATGAGCTGAATGCCGCGGGGATGATTCCGGTGTCGCTCATTCGATGGGAGTTGGTTGGAGAGGCGGGGGAGATCAACGGGAAAGCCGCGGCTCGCTGACTCCGGCGTTGATACGATTTAGTGGTCGAGCTAAAATGGAAGAAGCTTTGGGCGGTTACTACATTTTGGAGTGTGCTTCAATGGAGGAAGCGCTGGCATGGGCGGAACGCATGCCCAACTACGGCCATGCGTTCAATTGAAATCCGGCCGTTCTGGGAGTGAAAGTTTTGTGCCATCTTCAGGTGCAAAACAGATTCGTAACAGTTCACCGTCCGGACGCTCTTGTGCGAGAATGATGATTTCATTTGCAACAAGCCTGCTCAAATCACGAAGCGTCCGGACGGTTGCCTGAACTGCTAATGAAATTTGACGATCAAAATCGGTAATGTGCAAATCATAACTCATCCCCTAAATCCCCTTCTCTTAAAAAGAGAAGGGGACTTTCAGAGCTTCAAGCCTGCTTCTCCCTCTTCTCTTCCCAAGAGAAGGGGACAGGGGGATGAGCTCGAGCCGAAGAACATTACCGAACTTGAAAATCAAGATTCATTAGAGATTCCATGTCACCGATGATCGAATTGCTGCGCGTTAGCTATTTGCTTCTTCCTATCCTGGTTGGGCTGACTTTTCATGGCTTTTGCATGAAGTTCAAATGGTTGACCTATCTCGCTCGGCCCATCGATGGCGGCAGCATGTTTCGCGGCCGGCGGTTTTTCGATGCCAACAAAACCTATCGCGGCGTCATCGCCGTCGGCTTGGGTACGGCGCTCGGCTTCGGCATTCAAGCGCTCGTCCTTCATCAGATAACTTCCCTTCGCCATCTTGAGCTAATCAACTATTCTCGTTTGAACTGGTTACTTCTCGGGTTCGCGATGGGAGTTGCGGCGATGCTCAGCGAGCTGCCGAACAGTTTTATCAAGCGCCAGCTTGGCATTGCTCCTGGCACGGCAGTAAACGGCGTGACGGGAGTTTTGTTCTACATCCTCGACCAGATAGATATGCTGTTGGGCGTGTGGCTGGTTTTATCGTTTGCCGTTGAAGTCACCCTGACGCGAGTTCTTTGGTCCGTAGTCTTTCTATTTTTGGTCCACCAAATCATTACGCTTGCCGGTTACGCTCTGGGCATGCGAGCCACCGTGCGTTAGTGATTAGTGTAAATCTCCGGCAAATTTTATTCTGAATTGCTCTTGACAAAAGCATTTAAATGGCTTATATTAGACCATAAGTCAATGACGTAGGGAGGCTTGATGATCTTTATTGAAACGTCCGTCTTTACTCGCCATCTTGAGAAACTCATGAGCGATGACGAATACCGTTTATTACAGAAAGAGTTGGTTACGAATCCCGACAAAGGTGATTTGATCCGCCATAGCGGTGGTTTGCGAAAACTACGATGGGCAGCAGTAGGACGTGGCAAGCGAGGCGGTTTACGGATAATCTACTACTGGGTCGTAACCGAGCACCAAATTTATATGCTGTATATCTATCCCAAATCCAAGCAGGAAGATTTGACCTACACGCAGCTACAAACACTGAAACGAATTATCGAAGAACGAGAATAACAAAATGAAGAAAGAACTTTTTGACGAATTATTGGAAAGCGTTCGCGAAGCCAAGGCCATCATGCGTGGTGAAAAACCGCCGTCGCGCGTGTTTGTTTATGATGAACCTGATGTTAAAACCATTCGCCGTCGTTTCAAGCTTTCGCAACCCAAGTTTGCTGGTTTGCTTGGCATAAGCGTTGGCACATTGCGCAATTGGGAGCAAGGCCGACGTCAACCCGAAGGCGCCGCGCGCGTGTTGTTGGTGGTGGCTGCAAAACATCCCGAAGCGGTTCTTGACGCAGTTCATCCTCGTAATCCCATGCAGTCAATTCAACGTCGGCCTGCAGCACAATTGCGCGCGAAACGAGCGAGCAAGGAAAAATTCAAGCAAAAGTTGGCGAGGGGTTGAAATATGACCAAGCCACTTGACTTCGAAACCGTTGACGAGGAAGTTGAATTTTTGGAGTCACATAGTACGGCGGATTATTGGGATGATATGGAAAAGGTCGAATTTGAGGTCGATCTGCGCCGGAATCTTCTCCATCCCAAGTTGGTTTTCATCGCCGATCAGCCGGCTCAGTGCCCTCGTTGCCATCACGCGTGGGAATGGCGGCTTAACGGCATGATCCGCTAAGATTGAGAGTGAGCAACAGAGAACATAATCGCATTGGCTCATGCAAACCAAGCACGCCATCCGAATTGTTTTATCCTCCCCCAGCGACGTCGAAGATGAATGCCGCGTGATGGACGGCGTCATCGCCGAATTGAATCGCGGCGTGGCGCACGAGCGTCATGTCGTTCTCGAATTGACCCATTGGAAGACCGACGCCTATCCCGGTTTTCATCCGGAAGGCCCGCAAGGTCTCATCGATCCGATCTTGAAGATTCAAGACTGCGATATTCTACTCGCGATTTTTTGGAAACGGTTTGGCACGCTGGCGAAAGGCGCTTCATCCGACGCCGAGCACGAGATCAGAACGGCGATCAAAGCGCGGCAGGACACCGGCCGCCCGCAAATCATGATCTATTTCAAAGAAGCGGCGCGCGAATTGAAAACGCCGGAAGAACTTCGGCAATATGCCGCCGTGCTCGAGTTCAAACAAGAGATTTCGCCGCTGGGTTTATTTTGGTCGTTTGAAGAGACCGCCGATTTTGAGCGCAAACTGCGCCAGCATTTGACGCATTACATTCTCGATCAGATTCATCCAATCCCGCAGGAATGCGGGACAGCCAGCTCTACAAACCGCGTGCAAGAGCTGATCCGCAGCCATCGCCGGAATTTACAGCAGAAATTTTCGACCATCCATCTCTTTGGCGAAAAACGCCGGCGCGTAGGAAATCGTAGCGCAGTCTTCCAGACTGCAGCAGACAAGATGTCTGCGCTACCGCTCGTAGATGCGGGCGACATGGCGGACATTGAGCGCGGTTTTGTGCCATTACATTTGCTGGATTGGCACGACGAAAACAGCCCGCCGACCATGCCGCTCGACATTGACAACGTGTTTTTTCATGACGGCCCGCCGCGGCACTTCTTGTTGCGCGGCTTGCCCGGCAGCGGCAAAACCACGTTGCTGCGCTACCTCAGCCATCGTTACGCCGGCGCGGACAGCGAATGCATTCCCGTTTACATGCGCTGCAAGTCGCTCGATTTGAGCGAAGCCACGCTGGAAAATTTTATTCAGCAGCAGCTCAATGAGGACAGCGACAGTCCCGAGATTTTCGCGGCGCTTTGTGCCAAAGAACGGTTTCTCGAAAAGCAGACGGTTTTGCTCTTCGATGGCCTCGATGAAATCGAGCATACGGAAACTGGCAATCGTATCGCCGCGGAATTTGAGAAGCTGGCGCGAAAATATCCGCGCGCTAAAATCATCGCGGCGGCGCGCCCGATCGCGGTGCGGCAGGGTGACTTTGCCAAATTTCGCCGCCTCGATGTGCTACCATTAACGCCGGAGATGATTCAGGCGTATGTGGAAAAATGGTTTGCCCCGCACAGCGGGGAGAAAATCGCCGCGCTGCAGCAGAGCCTGGCGCAGCGGCCGCGCATTCGCGATTTGGCCGCCAACCCGTTTTTGCTCAGCATGATTTGCTTCACCTTCGAGCGAGGCGGCGACGCGGCCCTGCTCGAGCGCCGCAGCGATCTTTATGAAAAGTGTACCCAATATTTGCTGCAGCGCGCTTACGATCCGGAAAGCAACGCCTCCGCCAAAAGCAATTACGAGAATACCATCGAGATTTTAAAGGACGTTTCGCTGCGTTTTTTTCTGTGGAAAGAAGACGATTTTCCGGTGGAGCACGTGAATGTGATGGGCCGGCGCGCGCTTTCCGCCGAGACGCTTGGCCGCCCGGAAGATTTTCTCAACCGCCTCGAGGCCGAGACCGGCTTGATTCAGCGCGCCAAAGAGGGCTTTACCTTCGTGCATCGCTCGCTGTGGGAATATTTTACGGCTTTAGCCTTGCGCGATAAAACCAACGACTTCGTCATCCGCCACGCCGCCAATCCGGATTGGGAAGAAGTGGTGCGGCTTTATGCCGGACTGCTGCCAAACCACAACAAAGTTGTTGAGCTGGTCAATGGCCTGTGGAACCTCAACCGGCCGCTGGCCCTGCGCGTGACCACCGAAGTGAAAACGCCGGCAGCGGAATTGCTCAAGCCTTTGATTGAAAAAGAAACGGGCAACCAGAGCAAGCTGCTGTTGATTGACAGCCTCGAACAATCTTTGCGCTTGATCGCGGCAGCCGAGCAGCAAAAATTGGTGCAAGAAACGCTGGACATCTTGCTGATCAAATGCGAAGAGCGCGATTGCGAAGTGATTTATCACGCGCAGGAATTGTTGGAGAAGTTGGGCATGCAGCCGCTGCAACCTGGTGGGTTGATTTACGAGTTGTTTGATCTCACCCATGCCGCCGAACGTCAGCAAAAGCTGTTGGCTGATCCCGCCAACCATTTTGATTGGATCGAAGTGGAAGGTGGCGAGTTTTGGATGGGCGATGACGAACACGCTGACGATGAAAAACCGGCGCATCGGGTAAAAGTAAACAGTTTTCGCATGGCCAAGCATCCGGTGACGAATCGAATGCTCGCCTCATTTCCGTTTGGCGAGAAATATCTAAGTTATGGCGGAGAAAATAATCCTGCGATTGGCAATACTTGGTATCAAGCTTACTATTTTGCCCGATGGATTGGCAGCCGTTTGCCCACCGAAGCGGAATGGGAATACGCAGCACGCGGTGGAAAGCATGCAAAGTGCGCGCAATATTATTTTGGCGACGCCGTGGAAGATTTGCCGAATCACGCCTGGTTTGGCGAAAGCGGGCGAGAGCATGCCCACGCTGTCGATGAAATCAATCCCCGCACCGGCAAAGAAAATCTCAATCCGCTCGGTTTGGCGAATATGCTGGGGAATGTTTGGGAGTGGTGCGCTGATTGGTACAGTTCAAATTACTATCCGAGTAGCACGGAGTCTAATCCGAAGGGACCAACTCAAGGTTCACAGCGGCTGGTTCGGGGCGCGGCGTATAACTCCGATGCAGGGGGCCTGCGTTGCGCCCGGCGCTATGCAAACGATCCTTCCAACTGGTATTACGGTGTTGGTTTCCGCTGTGTTCAGGACATTCGTTAAGCTTTTACGCTTTTACCCCGCCGAAGGTGGGGTCGAAAATTTTTGGAAATAAAGAAAAATCTCTCAAAGCTTGCAATTTGACAAAGAAAAGTAGTATATTTAAATGAGTACGATTCTATGGCCAGTCGAAAAAATGGGAAAAATGCCGGCAAGAGTGCTAAGCGAAGTATTGGTTTTTTGGAAAAGCAGCTTGCAAAAAAGTTCAAGCATGCCGAAGATTTTGGCATAAAAGGCAATTATAACAAACAAAATGCTGCAAAGCTAAAATCCGCGATTGAAAAGCACGTCTTTGATAATGAGACCACGCCAATCTCAGGAACATATCGAGGAATCAATGTTACCCATTATGTTAATCCGAAAACCGGACTCAATGTCATCGTCGATTCGGCAGGGCAATTTCATAGCGGATGGAAACTCAGTTCTGCGCAGCTCAAGCACGTTTTATCAACGGGAAAATTAGGCGGAGGTTAGCATGAGGTCAGACAGATTAGAGCAATATATCGCGCTTATATCTTCTTTCGTGGCTGACAAAATCGCGGCCACTGATTTTGAGCGTGAGTATCTAAAACTTTTTAAAGCAGATGAAACCGAATGGACCGAGGCTGAATTTGCCATTCTTGACGAATTGTTCGGGGAGGTCGATGCTTTTTGCGCTTATCCAAAACTGCGAGACGAAAACGACTTGGATGAAGACGAGCTAAAAGAAAGAAGTAAAATGGCGCTGGAGAGGCTGCAATCGCCGGTCTTTGTCAATTCGTGATCAAAAAAATAAAAAGCCCCAAAGTGAATGGGGCTTTTTGCATTAGCCAACGCAGGCCGGTGAAGCAAAAGAATGGTTATTTTAAAATGCTAATGCTTGTAGTGGGATAGATTTTGATTCTGATGCGGCATTGACCGGCATCGTTGTTGAAGCTGAATACTATCGCACGCATTTTTTCTCAGAATATTTTCAGCGCGCATTGACCAGCAAAGAAATCAAACTCAAATCTCAAACCGCTTAAAATGAGAATGCCCCAATAAATGGGGCTTCTCACGCTGGCCCTGCACGGGCCATCCATCTTCAAAATCTTGAATCGATATGAGTGTAATAAATTTTCAGGTGTTTGTCAAGATTTTTTTTGGATGAACAACGGCGGCGGCGTGTGGAAAACCGATGACTATGGCTGCACGTGGAAGCCGATCTTCGATGAAGCGCCGACCGGTTCGGTGGGCGATATTGCGGTCTCGCCGTCACAGCCGGAGGTGATCTATGTCGGCACTGGCGAGGGTCTGCATCGTCCCGATCTCAGCGTCGGCGATGGCATTTTCAAATCAAGGAAACGATTGTCGGTTTGCAAAACAAATTTTGCTTGACAAAGACGCGATTTTTTGCTAATACATGAGTATCGGCTAAAATAAAAATAGAGAAATTTAAATGATACCTTATAGTTTCAGCTATTCAAGCTCAAATTCATAAATAGCGCCACTCGGATGGCGAATATCGAGTGCATTTAGTTTTG
>Ga0247727_10001376_pt1 | contig 58049 bp, 54 predicted proteins | sample WisWelCaveWW1625_FD_202498 | JGI IMG/M metagenome (GOLD analysis project Ga0247727, IMG submission 202498) | Biofilm microbial communities from Wishing Well Cave, Virginia, United States - WW16-25 | ecosystem: Environmental > Aquatic > Deep subsurface > Groundwater > Cave microbial mat | place... | reverse complement strand
TAAGAAATAATACGACCTTGATTTTACCCTGTAAATAAAAGGACGCCGGCTCTTTTTCGCAAGTTGTTTTTCAAAGAACGAAAGTTCTGTGCAAAATTAAGGTAGTAGACCCTTCAGGGTCGGTGCCTGAAGGCACTACTACGAAATATATTTTCATCATAATGGGTGTCCAAACGGACATGGACATTCCTACGGAATGACATTTTCCTTTAGTTTTGAAAAAACAAATAATAATTTCTTTCGTTGCAGTCTACGACCACAGGTTCTCTTTTCGTCGCAAGTTTTAAACATTACTTCGCTGCGCGCCAGACGATGAAGTTGGTCAGCGCGCCTTTCTGCCCGCGCTCGAGGCCGGCCAGCAGCTTGTCGGCGTCGACACAATTATAGGTTTCCGGCTTGTATGGGTTCGCGTTCATAAAATTCGCTTTGAAGCTCGCCGCGGCTTCCCGTCCCCAGGTGACGACATAGCGCTCGCCCTGCAAATTTTCCAATTCGATGATCGCGCCGTCGGTGAAATAATTCTTGCTGCGAACGGCGACGTCTTTGCCGAGCTGCTGCTGCTGCAACCAAGTCATGGCCTGCGCCGCGTCTTTCAGGTGAAAATCCTTTTCGACGAGTCCATAAAACTTGTCCTTGGTATTTCTTTCCTGATCACGAAATTCGTAGATAAAAAAATGCCGGCCGCCTTCGAGCCAATAGACCAATGCGGTTTTCAAAATGGCGATCGCCTGTTCGTGATACGTTACGCTGCGTTTGGTCGATTTAATGGTCAGGCTGTTGGTAAAGGCGATGAGCGCGCCTTTTTTTTCGCCCTGATAAGCGAAGAGCGCCGCGGTTTCACCGAGCGCCTGGCCCTGCCGATAAGCGCTCAACAAGGGGACATATCGCACTTCCTGCGGCGCCCTTGGGTCTTGAAGAAAATTATTGGCCGGAGCGCTGGCCGGCACATTCAAATTCCGCGGCGTTCGATTCATCCATTTCGGCGTGTCTTCTTCGCCCAGGCCGCTGGTCCAAGCGATATTCAGCCGCGCGGCATGGTTGGGAAACGGCGCGCCGCCGAGCGCCACCACCGAACCGCCGCCTTGAATGAACTTGATTAACGGTTCCACCAACTCTCCCGGTAATTGATTTGCCGGTACGATCACCAGGTTTTCCCGCGCCGGCTGCGTCGTGGCCTGCAGAAATTTCAATAACCCTTCGATATCAACGAGATCAATACGCCACCCGAATGTCTCGGCTTGCTGGCGGAGCGGCTCGTACAAATCGCAGATTTCCGTTTCAGCGGTATATCCATCATCCAAAACGAGAATGGCGGGCGGGTGATTGATTTTAAGTTCGTGCTGAAAACAATACTGCAGCACCTGCGTTAATGCATTGGAAAGAGCCGGATGAAGCGGATGCCGCCAGGCGCTCCAGCCGTATTCGGTGATCCAAATTGGTTTGGGAGAGGAACGCGGCGTGGAAAAAATGCCGCGAATGCGCTGCAAGAGGGGAGCCAGCTCCTCGCCCACCACACCATACGGATGATACGCCACCGCATCACAATAATCAGCCACACCCAATTCCACCAATCTTTCCCAAAAGATGAAGGCGCTGGGTTGATTGGCCATGCCGCCCAAGAGCACCGTGGCATCTGGCCGTCTTTTTTTGATGACTTGATACGAACGTTTGACGAGATCGAAGTATCTTTCAACCGGAGCGGTCTTGGGCCAAAACTTTCCGATGTTCGGTTCGTTCCAGATTTCCCAATCTGTGATCTCATCGCCGTAGCGCGTCACAACCGAATCCACAAACGCCGTCCATTCGTTGAGATGCTCGTGCGCCGGAAAGGCCCACGACGGCGGCGCATGGAGCACGCCGAGCAAATACACCTGTTGCCGGCGCGCCGACTGCACGACCGAGTCGAATTTTGCCCACTGCCAACGATTGGGTTCAGGTTGAATATCACGCCAAATGAAACCAGTACGGACAAAGTTGATGCCAAGCTTTTTGGCGACGAGCAACGTCCGTTCGCGGCTGGCAAATTCATTATCTGCGGGATCGGTGCGGGTTATGTGACTGTGCACGGCCCAAAAGGATTTTTCGCCAAATTCATTTTTGTAAGAGGCCGCTACGGAGGTGTCATTCGAATTCGAGCCAATGGCGCGATTACCGGCCGGGCGCCAGAGCAGCAAAATGATGGCGCAGATTCCGAATATGCCAAGAATTGTTTTAGGGTTTTTCATGATTTGCAATTGTTTCTTCCAAAAGCCGCACATATTTCTCTGCGGCCGTTTTCCACGAGAAGCGCTTGACCATCGCCTGGCCGGCCGCGATCAAACGCGCTCTCTTATCGCGATTTTCAACCACTTCACGAATACCGCGGCCGATGTCTTCGGCTGAATGCGGATCAACATATTCGACCGCCTCCTCGAACAGCTCGCGAAAAACCGGAATATCCGAGGCCACGACCGGCGTGCCGGCTTTGAAGGCTTCGAGCACGGGCAAGCCGAAGCCCTCCAAAAACGACGGCAGCAGCAGAAACTCTGCGCCTTTTAAGAGCGCCCATTTTTCGGCGTCGCCAACGAAGCCCTGAAAAATTACGTCAGGACAGTCGCGCAGATTTGGCGGCAGCGCCGCGAAGATCGAGTTTTCACCGCCGACAATGTGCAGCCGGACGTCGTCGCGCCTCGAAGCGCTGAATTTTTGAAAGCCCAAAATCGCGCCGGAAATATTTTTGCGCGGGTTGAGCGAGCCGATGAACAAACCGTAGCGATAACCAAATTTTTTCGCCGTCACGCCGGCGGGCGGCTCGTCCGAATCGTTGGGCACGACACTCGCAGGCTCGGCGTCTGGCAACATTTCCGCCAATTGCTGCGCTGAAGTTTTCGATACGGTGACAAGACGAACTCCGCGTTTGGCGGCCGTCGCAATCACCCAGCTCAAATAAGATGAAAAAAAATTTGAAAACCATTCGGTGTTGCGAAAGCCGGCGTCATGTACCAGCAAAATTTGCGGGACGCGCGGTGAAAACAAAACCGGCGCCGAGTTGGTCAAGTTGAGCAAAACATCGTAGCCGCCGGCCCGGATTTGCAGCGGCAAAATCATTTGCTCCCAAAAAGAGCGCGTGAAACTATTTTCAGAGAACTTGACGCCGGTGTGACAAACCTTGACATTCTCGGGCAGATCAAAATCAGCCGCGCGACTTGGAACAAAAATATCGAGAACAAAATCCCGTCGCAGCAAAGCGATGTGGCGAATCAAGCTCAGCGCGACGCGCGCGACGCCGGTTTTCTCCTCCGCTCCCAGGGCTTTGCCGTTGACCGCGATCTTCATTGTAAGCCGGACGAACCGGAATCAAACAGAAAAATGTTAGCCAGTTGGCCGGTTAACCAGTTATACTCGTTAAGGGTTATTTTGTAACGGTCATTGCGAGCGCTTCTCAGCGAAGCAATCTCTTTAAAATCAGTAGATTGCTTCGGCAAAAAACGCCTCGCAATGACTCACATACCAACCCGCAACGAGTATAACAGGCCAACTGGCTAATCGGCCAACTTTTTTATACAGATTTGACTATTAACAGAGTTAACGCCTAAACCGCCACCGCTTCGTGCAAGCGGCCGTTCTGAGGAATGTCGTGGCTCATCTTCGCCGTCTTTCGCGCGAGGGTTTCAAAATCAAAATTTGCCCACCGCAGCGTCGCCACGATCAACCCAACCAGCAGCCAATGATCCAAATACAAAATATCCGGCTCGGACAAAAATTTGCCAAACAGGCGCACGATTAACGCAAAAAACAACGCTTTGGGATATTCGGAAAGCTTGGCAAGATTGTTGAAAATGAACCGCTTGCTCAACCAGGCCGCACGTCTGGCGAGCAGCCAGTTTCCCGCAAAAAAAGTAAGCGCGCCGGCAAGCCCGGTTGTGGCTAAAATATTGGTCAACAAATCAAAGGTTCGATTGCTGCCCCAACCGACGCCGAAAAACGGATTGGCGACAAAAAGACTCAAGCCCTGCATGGCGCCGTCCAATCTGGTTCCGCCTGATTCCGAATCGGCTTTGTCAATAAGCAAAATCTCGACAAACTGCACGATTTGGTCGGTAGTCAAACCAAAGGCAAATGTCGCCAGACTATAAAGAGCGAGCGGCAAACCGACGAAGCCGAGCAGCACGACAAAAAGCGTGCGAAGGCTTTCTTTCATGGTGTAAATTTTGACGCTGATGCGGCCGCGCTTGGATAAGATGTACAACAAAAAAATAAAGATACTGCCGGCCAGACCCACCAACGCGGTGGAGGTGCTGGTAAAAATCAAGGTAATGGCAAAAAAGACCGCCAGCCACAACGCGGTTTTGGGTTTCATCACCGAGCCGGCTTTGTTGTAAACGTAATAAAAGCACAGGAACGTCGGCATGAGCAGAAAGCGCGCGAACATCGACGGCTCCGGCGCGACGGAATTCATGCGTTTGAAGCCGAGCAGGCGAATTTTTTGCCCATATTTTTGCAAAAAACTCAGGCTGTTGTTGAAAAGATAGTCCGGATAATTGATGCCGGCATAATACATATAAAGCTGCGCCCAACCCCAAAGCGCAACAAAAATGCTGGAAGCGATCAGCACGCGGATCGCCCGGCGAATTTCATCGGGCTGAAGTTTGCACGCGGCAATGCTGATGGTGAGAAAGACGACATAGATGAGATAGCCGAACTGGGTAAAATTCTCCATGCTGAGACGAAGCAACTGGTAGTCGCCCGAGGGCCGGCGCACGTAAACGTATTCACGAAACGGAATCAACAAGATGGACAGCCCCGCGACAAAAACAAAGAAGACGAACGGCATGAGCGTCATGCGCTGCAGATGCGTGAGGCGCTGGCGCGTCCGGCCAAACAGCCATTCCAAAACGTAGCGCGCCATCAACAACATGCCGAGAAAGTATCCCGGCTGCAATCCAAACGACAAGCCAGGAAAATTGATAACGGCGGTGGCGGTGAACGGCATGAAAAAAATCGTAAGATACAAGATCGTCGTGCGCGACGGCAGCATCACGGCGACGAAGCCGATGGCGAGGATAAAAAATCCGATGGGTGTGATCGTCATCGCAGCACCACCAGCTTTCTCTGTTGCATCGAGGCGCCGGCTCGTAACCGATAAATATAAACGCCGTTTGGCAAAGACGGCGTTTCAAATTTCAGCGCATGCACGCCGGAATTCATTTGCCGGTCGATCAGCGTCGTGACCAAACGGCCATTCAAGTCAAACACTTGCAAGATGACGAGTTCGGACCGTCTGATCTCGAAGCGAATCGTGGTCGCGCTGCGAAACGGATTGGGATGATTTTGCATGAGCGCTAAAGAAGAGGGAACCGCTTCGTTCGGTTTTTCATCATCGACGGCAGTCAAGAGTTTTTGCAAGCGCCCTTTCAAATCTTTGACAAGCGCGGCATTGGCCGGATCGTCGGCGCTATTTTGTAATTGATAAGGATCTTTCACCAAATCGTACAGCTCAGCGCGATCATTTTCATTTTCGACGTATACGTAACGATCGGTGTGCACGGCGGAAAAAGCTTGTTTCACCGGCCATCCTTCAACCAACAATTCGGTGCGCCAAGCCGGCTGCGGCTGAAACAGCGCCAGCAGCGAGCGTCCCTCAACTTCCTTCGGAATCGGCAAACCGGCGAGCTGATAGATCGTCGGGGCAATATCGATATTCGCCGTGAGCCGAGTTTCAATTTTTCCAGCCGGGGCCAAAGGCGGATAACGCAACGCGAAAGCCGCCCGAATCGACGGTTCGTAAATGCGCCCCTTGCCCGTCAAGCGGTGTTCGCCCCAAAAAAAGCCATTATCCGAAATATAAAAAATGGCGGTTTGATCGAGCTTGCCCTGTTTTTTCAACTCCTCCAAAATCGCGTCGAGGCTCTGATCGAGCGACCACAGCATTTGCAACTGCCGCCGCCGGATGGTATCGACGCTATCCTGCCAGGGCGTGCCGAGACGCGGTCTGCTGCGCACCCAAGCCGGTTTATCCGAAACGTCGGTTTCATTAAAATTCGGCGGCCGATAAGAAGGCATGTTGCGATACAAAATCGTGTCGCTCGCTGCCGGTTCGAGCGGCAAATGCGGCGTTTTGGGATTAAAAAAAAGAAAAAACGGCTGATTATTGCGCGCCGCGGCTTTTTTCAAAAAATCAATGGCGTAATCGCGCAACAAATATGTGAGATAACCTTGATGATCTTTCCAAACACCGTTGACGTTGAGGCCGGGATTGTAATAGAATCCTTCGGAAGGCAGGCCAACCCAATAATCATATCCCGGTTTGGGCGTGGCATCTTCGGAGTTGAGATATTTGCCAACCAAACCGGTGTAATAACCGGCCTGCTTCAAACGGTTCACGAACGTGATCAGCTTTAACGTGGAATCATTGTTGCGCACGCCGTGGCGTGACGCATACATGCCGGTCATGATGCTGGCGCGGCTCGGCGTGCACACCGGCGTGGTGACATAAGCACTGGCAAACGTCACGCCTTCGTTGAATATCCGCGCCTGCGTGCGCGGCATGACGTCCTTGATGGTGTCGAAACGTTGATCGTCCGTGATAATCACCAAAATATTCGGGCGCTGATTTTGCGCGTGCAACAATGTGGCGGCGCCAATCAACAAGATCGCGAAGAGGCCTGCCACGAATGTCCGGTTTCCTGCTGTCATGAATTTCATGAATGTTTATGATTCGAAGCGTATCATGCAACGCAGTTTAGACGCAGATTTTTTGAAATTCACTCCACTGCTCTCCAGACAATTTGCCGACAAAATCTTTTTCCGCTTCGGTGAGATAGCCGCGCCAATATTTGTTGACCTCGGCGACATTGCGGCTGGGATCGTGCGCTTTTTTTTCTTTGGGAACGCTGCGCTGCGACTCGCTGCGATAATACGTTGCGATCTTCGCCGCGATGCGGCCGTTCCAATCCAGCGCCAGCAATGTATAGAGCTTGCCGTAAGTCGAAACCGGATCGCCGACCACGTCATCCAGATTGAGAAAGCGGATGCGTGGATTCGCTTGCGCCCAGCGCGCCAGCGTCGAATAAACCATGCGCCACAACAACGCGCCGTTGGTTACCGAGGCGTGAATCGTTTTGTCAAGCTCGGCCAACTCGCGGTCAAAATCGACCCCGATCTGTTTCAATCTGGCGGCCAGCTCCGGCAGATCGAAAGCCCATTCCATGCGCTTGAAACTTCCGGCGACGGCCCAGGGATTGCGCAGGGTGACGACCACCTCAACTTCATGTTGTTTTGCGGCGTGATTGGCCGTAAAACAAGCGAGAGGGTCTTTCCAAATGATCGTGCGCAAATTCGGATGGAGACGCAGCCGGCGATAGGAATTGAGCGGCCGGGCGCCGATCACATATTTCACCGCGCGGCGCAAGACTGTGTCCGATGGAAAAATTCCCGGCTTGAACGCAAGCTCCAGGTTTTTGATTTGCGCGATGGTTTCATCGAGCTTGGCCGGCGGAAACGAATGTGCGCCGGGAATCTCGAAATAATGCCCGATGTATTTCAAGCCGGAGTGATAATTAAACGGCTCGTGCAGCGCGCCAGCGTCGGGCGCCAAAGCCAGCATTTGTCCGACCGCCGTGGTGCCGCTTCGCGGCACGCCGGTGACGAGGATGAGCCGCTTCTCACTTGGCATACGCGCGCGAATCTTCCTGCTCCTGATGATAAAGCCCGTTGGTATAACCGTACTTCGCGAGCAGCGGATAAGTTAGAGCCGTTGCCATCCGGCGCGTCTTTTCGTTCATCTTCGCCATCCATTCCAAATCCAAACGCAGATCGGTCACGCCGCTGGAAAAGCGGTCGGGATTGCCGGAAATCGAGTGATAATCGGGCAACGCAATCGAATGATCCGTCGAAAAATTCAACCGCTTGCCGGAAAAGGGACCGAGACGATCCAATAATCGCTGCAATTCGTGGCGCGGATTTTTCATCAAATCTTCATACAACACGCGCACATAAGGCAATTGCGTCGCCAGCAAACCGGCGAAGGTGTTGCGCATCATCCAGAACATGACGGTGTGCAGCGGCGTGTATTGGCGCAGCGAAACGCCGCTTTTCACGTTTTGCTTCTTTTTTTGCCAGGCATAGACGCAAGCTCTGGCATCGCGTACGAGATGAATGACGTGCACGTCGAGGCCGGGAACGTCTTTGAGAATCAGCGCGCCGGAAGGTATTTTGGAAGAATCGACAATAGTCTCAGCGCCAGAAACTTTGGCGATGGCAAAATAGAGACGGCGAAGAACATCCTGATATTCCCGCAGGCGATTTTTAAATGACGCGCTTTTAACGGGAGAAAGCAGTTGCAAAAAATGCCGCGACCGATCAACTCCGGTCCAAATATCTTGCATCTGGGTCGCTTCAACTTTTTCCGAGCTGCCGAACGCTTCGGCCACGACGGCGCGCCAAAAACGGCAATCATGGAACACGGCGCCGCACGAACAACCTTTGTTGTCGGCGAACCCGTCTATCCAAATCCGGTTCAACTCGTTGGTTGAAACCGTTCCGGGAATGGTGCCTAAAATGCGGTCTAAAACCGTTGAGCCGCTCCGGCCGGCGCCAGCCACATAAACCACGTTGAGTTTTTTCATGCCAAATGTTTGCTCCTTACGTCAACGCCGGACTCATGTTGCGGACAGCGCGCCCGGTTGATTCTGATATAACTCACGATGCCCAATTCTTTTTTGACGACGACCACCATCCAAACATTCGCCAAACTCATGGTGATGGCTGTCGCCAGCGCCGCGCCTTCGGCGCCGATGGTTTTAATCAACACGTAACCGAGGGCGAGCATTATCACTGCGCTCACCGAGACGATGCGGGCGTGCTCGCGCTGCAAATTCGTCATGGTCATCAACACGCCAACCGTTCCCGAAAAGGCATTCACACACTGTCCGATAATCAAAAACACGAGAATCATATTGGCGGACTGATACGGCGCGCCGAAGAAGCCGAGAAAAAAACGCGGAAAACAAATGAAGGCCACGGCAAACGGCGCCACGGCCAGAAAGACCATCTGCGAAGCTTTGGTCACGCGTTGCTGCATTTGTCCCAGCTCATTTTTGTGAAAGCGCTCGGCGATGAGCGGCGCCATCACCACGCGAATCGCTTCGAGAATGAAGTCGGGGAATGAAGCGAGGCGCGAGGCCACCGAATACCGCGCCGCTTCTTCCATGCCGAGCAGCGATCCGACCATCAGCATGTCGGCGCGCGTCACAATCGTGTACATGAGCATGGAAAAGAGCAGCGGCCTGGCCGTGTGAAACCATTTGTCGGTTTCATAAACCAGCCGGCCGTCGGACGGTCCAAGCACGGTTTTGATCCGGCGCGTATCCAGAATGATCGCAACCGCCAACGCGCCGCCGAGACACGCCAACGCCGAAACCGCATTCACCTGGCCGGTCCAAAAGATCAGCACGGTGAATGCCATCGCCAGCGCCGGCCGCAAAATTTGAAATCCCACCAAGGCCGGCGTCAAAAGTTTCATGCCGCGTTGAAACTCGCGGTTGAGCAGCACCCAGGCCCAAAGCGGCAAGATGCCCAGCGCCAGCAGAACGGCTTTGTGCTTGCTCTCCGAGAACTTCAAAAATCCCAGCATGGCCAATACGCCCGCCAGCAGCAACAGGGCGAAACTAAAGCTCAAGCCCGTCCGGCGCGCGCGGGCGAGCAAGCCGCGCAACTGCGGCACTTGCTTTTCCGCGTAATAAACCGCGGCGAACTTTGTCGTGGTCCGGTCGAAGCCCAACAAACAAATCGGCCCGAGCGCGGTGGCCACGGCGATCGCAAACATGGCCGTTCCATAATCATCCTGCGAAAGAATTCTTGCCAAAAAAATCGAGTACGCCGTGAACAACAATGCGCCGAAAATTTTAATGCTAAACGCCTTGATCGAGCTTTTGGCAAGATTCATTTTTTTATCGCAACGCGAACCCCGCCTCAACCAAAAGCATTAAAATTTTCAATTGAAAATTTTCAATTTGCAATTTTCAATCAAAATTCTCCGTCTTCGATTGACCGGCAGGACTGTCCGTCCTACAGCGCGACGCCGTCCATGTCCGCCGGAACAGGCAGATTCATCAATTTCAAAATTGTGGGCGCGACGTCTCCAATCCAGAGATTCTCTCGTGCCGGTTTGTTGTCATGGCGACGCATGAAGAGCAAAGCGTCGTCAAACGTGTGCATGCCGGCGAGCGCAGTTTTCTCGCTGAGCGCGGCCTTCGTCACATCGCCTTTCAAATCATAGCCCTCGTGCGGAATAGCGATCAAATCAGCGGCGGCCGGCAAATATGCGCCGTGATAAATCTCTTCGCGTTTGATCACCTCGCGAATGATCGGCGCGCCGTCATCCGGATCGCGCAATTCGAGCAGGGTTTGTGTCACCTGTTGGCGCGCCCATTCATAGCGCTCCGGCGCAATCGCGCCGTTCGGCTCGCGCCCTTGCAGGTTGATGAAAACACGGCCGGGAATCAAGCTGTAAGCCAGCGATTCGGCGTGCATGTCGTGCAAGCTTTTCGGCGATGCCGTTTTAAATTTCAACAATCCGGCTTCGGCAAGGAAGCGGTTGAGATAAATTTCCCTTTTAATGGCGCAAAAACCGTGATCGGAAAGCACGATCAATTCCGCTTCATCGCCGATTTTTTCAGCGACGGCGCCGATTAATTCATCAAGACGTTTATAAAAATTGGAGAAAGCTTTGGCATACGGTGAATAGCCGTTTTCCGCCTGGTCCCAAAAAAAATGGTTCATCCGGTCGGTTTCCATGATGTGGCCCTGAAAGAAATCCCAGGGCTCTTTCTCGAGATAATGCAGCATGATTTCGGCGCGCCTGGTGAAAACCAGATTGCATTCGTCGATGAAGCGATCCAGGTTTTCACGCGCGATGGCGGCGCGCGCGTCGATGCGGTACTGCCGCGCTTTCAGCTCGGCGGAAATTTGTTTCGGATAAGCGATGCTCTCGAGGCGCGTGCCGAGAAAGCAGCCGATCAAAATGCCGTTGACCGGCCGCGGCGGAAACGTGCCCGGCACGTTCATCACAAAAACCTTTTTGCCGGCGCGGCTCATGATTTCCCAGATCGTCGCGCTCATGACATTCACCGACGTCGGCACAAAAGTCTCGAGCGTTCCGGTTTTTTTATCGATGAACCCAAAAATGTTATGCTTGCCCGGATTTTTTCCGGTCATGTAGCTGGCCCAGGCGACGGACGAAACGCACGGCTGCACGGAGTTCATGCGGCGCATCGAGCCGTTGTCGAGCAGCTTTTTAAAATTTGGCAAATCACCGGCCGCGATTCTTTTTTGTATAAAACTGTATGGAACGCCGTCAATCGAGAGCACCACGACGCGCGACGGTGAATTTTTTCGCAAAACCATTTCCAAACCAAGTTTTGTAGTAGCCCCCTTTAGGGGCTGAAATTCGAGTTGATTTATAGCGCCTAAAAGACGCTACTACAAAACGCTTTACACGTATCCCAACTCTCTAAAGCGTTGTGTCAGGCGCGCTTCCTCGTCGGCGGAATAAACAGCGTGAACATGCCGGCATGGATTCGCCAACGGCGTCCAACATTGCAATTGCTCGAACTTGCATAACAGCTTCTGCGCGCAATCACGCGGCGATTCACAGTCGACATCGCAAACGACTGCGGCCTCGTCGGGCGATTCATCGCAAGCTTCGCTCATGACGATAAATGCATTGCCCGGCATCAACTGCCGGCAGGTTATCACCAGACGCTGGAGATTGCTCTTGTGATCAAGATGAGAAAGAACGAAATCCCCGGTCGTCTCAGCCCGAACAACTTCATCATCCAAAATTTCAATTTTACAGCCCCGCGCTTTTAACTGCGGGACAAGCTCATCAAGAATCATCAATTTGCCGGCGCCGGAAAGCCCGGCAAACCAAATGCAAACGCCGTGTGAAACGAGCATCTTCCTGCAATTCGTTTGATTCATTTTTGTTTGCCCCTTGCCATTTGCCCCCTACGGGCGTAGCCTTGCTTACGCTTCCAGCTTTCTGCTTCGGCTCTTCTTTCGCTTCTTATCGCCGTCCTTGCCGTAGTAGTAATAGTGATAGTAATAGTAATAACTGCCATACATGCTTTCGATCTGCACGCCGTTCAACAACGCGCCGAGAACGCGGGTTTTGACATTCTTCAGCAAGGTGAAGGCGCGGAATGTGGCTTCGCGGTCGGTTTGGCCGGATTTAATGACGAGAATGACGCCGTCGAGCTGCGAGCTGAGCACGGCGGCATCGGTGACGGCGATGATCGGCGGACTGTCGAAAAGCACGATGTCGAATTTTTGTTTCATCTCGTCGAGCGTCGCTTTCATCGCCGAGGAGCCGAGCAATTCCGACGGATTCGGCGGCAGCGTGCCGCAGGGCATGACGAGCAAATTTTCGATCTCCGTCGTCTGCGCGGCTTCTTCAATCGTGGCGCGACCGACGAGGACATTGGAAAGCCCGACGCGGCGATCGATATTGAAAATGGAATGCAAAATCGGGCGGCGCAAATCCGAATCGATCAACAACACTTTGCTGCCCATCTGCGCCATGGTGATCGCGAGATTGGCCACCGAAGTGGACTTGCCTTCGCCCGGGCCGGGGCTGGTGACGAGCAACGCTTTCTGCTCGCGATCGAGCTTGGTGTATTGAATGTTGGTGCGGAACGTGCGGTAGGCTTCGGAGATCGGCGACTTCGGCGCAAAGTGGGTGATGAGACGTGAAACCATTCGCCGCACTTCCGGCGCGTCCAAACTGCCGTTTTTGCCGTTCATGCCCGCCGGCAAAGTCTTCATCCGCTTCAGCGCTTCCTCTTCTTTAATCATCGGAATCGATCCCAACACCGTCAAGCCGATTTTCTCGATATCTTCAATCGTGCGCACGGTATTATTCATGTACTCAAACAAAAACGTCAAGCCGACGCCGAGGCCGAGGCCGACGATGAAGCCGAGCAGCAGATTGAGTTTCTTGCGCGGACGGACCGGCTCCTGCGGCGGCCGCGCCGGATCGATGAGGCGGACCTGCCCGAGCTGCCCGACCTCGGTGATGCGGGACTCCTGATATTTTTCCAGCATCATCAAATAGATTTTCTCATCCGCTTGCGCCGCGCGCTGAAGACGGGCGAGCCGCAGGCTTTTATCCGGCAGCGCTTCCAATTGCTTGTCGTAATCATGAACGATACGTTTGAGCGCATCCACTTTGGGTTGCAGCGCTTGCAGGTTGGCTTCGATTTCGATTTTGCGCGCCACCAAATTTTCACTCAACGCCACCGGATTCAACACTTCGACGCTGGCGAGTCTGGTAATTTCTTCTTGAAGCTGTTTTTTCACCAAACCGATCTGATCATCGTATTTGCGCACCTGCGGATCGTCGTCGCGATAAACCCCGGCATTCATCAAACTAGAGATCGCCCCGGCCTTTTTGCCTTCGATCTCGGCTAATAGCTTTTTGTGTCCTTCGATATAGGGAATGACCGCAATATTGTTCAGATCGAAATTCTTGTTGCTGCGGTCGAGCTGCTCATTGACATATTTGAGCCGCTCGCGGTTGGAATTGTACTCGGTGAGCGCTCCGTTATAAAGGCCTTCAAATTCGGCCATTTTTTTGATCAGCTCTTCCGTTTCATTCGACAACGCCACCACTTTGTCGACTTCCTTAAAAGTTTTCAGCGCCTCTTCGGATTCTGTCAGTTGTTGCTTGACGATCTTCAACTGCTCGTCGAGAAAGTTTTTCACCTGGCGCACTTCTTCCTGGCTCTCAAGGCGATTTTTTTCAGTGTAAGCCTGCGCCAGGGTGTTGGTGATGAAAGCAGCTTCCTCCGCGGTCGGGCCGGTGACGCGGATTTCGATCATGTCCGTGTCGCGAATCGGCGTGATGATCAAACGGTCGCGCAGCTCGATGATCATGTCCTCGATGGTGTATTCATCCGAGGCCTCGCCGTTAAAACTCAAAAGATCGCTGACCCACCGTCCGGCATCGGCGAACAGGCCGCTCGCGTTTTGATCGGGCGGCTTGAGCAAGCTCAGCTTGTCGCCGGAGGCGGAGGCCTGCAGGCGCTTGATCACGATTTCCGCCAGCGTCCGGCTTCGCAAAATCTCAACCTGGTTGTTCACCATGGTTTCTTTTTTCATGAAGCTGCTAATATCGAAAAGCGATTGCTCCATGCCGCCCTTGTCTTCGATCATCAATTTGGCGGCGGCTTCGTACTCCGGCGTCGCGGTAAACGTCATGTAGACGGTAAGCCCCATCACCAACAGAAACGTGGTCATAATCACCCAGCGGCCGCGGTAAAAAATGCGCAGATAATCGTTAAAGGAAACTTGTCGTTCGTGCAACTCTTCCATGGGATGCTCTCTCAAAATATTCACTCAATATTCCTATCGGCGGTCGGCCACGTTGACCCAGAAATAAATCTGGGCGATCACCGCAAACTTCGAAGCAAAATCCAGGGCTTTGCCGAGAAAGTGCAGCGTGCTGCCGGGTACGACGATCGTATCCCCGGGGCGCAGTTCCGGAATCAGCCCCTGCTGTCCGGTTTCAATGTATTTTTTGATGTCGACTTTGATGACTTGCTGCGCCGGAGATGAGGGCGTGTTCAAATTCGCGTTGCCCCGCAAAGCGGGGCTGGCCAGCAACAACTCATCTTGGTTGAACCGATTGTTGCTGCTCGGCGAAACCGGGTTGGATTCGACGGCGCGAATGATTTTGACCTTTTTGATTTTTGCCTGCTCCAAAGGCCCGCCGGCAAAAGAGATAAGGGAAATGAGATCGGTGTTTTTGGGGACCATGTATTGTCCCGGCTTGCGGACGAATCCCCAGATGTTCACTCTGATGAGCAATTCATCCTGGGCGCCGAGAAAATACTGCGCGCCGCGGTTGTTGTCGCGCTGATCCTCTTCGTCTTGAGCGGCAGAAAAAGATGGAATGAGGAGGAATAAAACGGTTGACAGGAATCCCGCGAGCGGGACTCCCTTGCTCCGATTTTTCCTTGAAGATTTAATTAAGGAAAATCGGGACTTGCCGAAATATCGCATAGCTTTACACCCATAGGTTGAAGTTCATGTTCGCCTGCGGCCGTCCGTGGTTCAGGCGAATGCCGGTATCAGCCGCGCCGCGCTGCATGACACCGGTAGACTTGGTTAATCGAATTAAGCTTGTCGAGCAAGAACGAAAAGGGCAATTACATTTTCGTTTGTGATCATTTCTAAGATCCACTTTCTATTCTTTGCATTTTATTAACCACCAGTCTTTATATATCGGCAAGTGGCGTCCGTTGTCGAAAAAGGTTGCTGAAATTTAACAGTAGGCAGGGCGATTTCGGCGGGAGGATAAATTCTATTCTTAAAAAACCGCTTTTTTATACCTGCAAAGAAAACGGCCAGCGGATTTTATGGGAAAATTTTTCCGCTGGCCGATTGTTCGCCGGAATATTTTAGGCTAAAAGCCGAAGAAACTCATCGCATATCAACGATTTCAACATCCTCGGGGATTTTGAGGGAAAACAGCCCATCCGCGAGCGGCAGATTGCGTTGGGCGTTTTTCAACAGATACACCGTCTTGTTATCATTGATATCGACTTGCTCGATACGCAGCGCCAGCCAGGTTGATTTGTCAATCCAGGCGGTCACCGATTGCACAAAAGAATCTTCCTCGCGTGGCGTCAGCGCGATCACATAACAATCAACCCCGCCGGTTTTTTCGCTGCGCAGCAGGCGCGGCTTGAAGTCGCGCGTGTATTTGAGAATCAAATCGCGCGGCAATGGATTTTCTTTCGATTTCTCCAGGCGATCCACCAAGACTTGCTTCTTGTCCAGCGAATACGTCCAAACCGTTTTGCCGTCGGTGATGATCATCTGATTGGGCGTTTCGACGCGATAACGGTCGCCTTTTTTTAGGTATAACGTGCCGTTGAGAACTTGCGTTTCTCCGGCCAGCGACCAGGTGTACTGCTGCTCGAAATCGCCTTTGAGAGATTCCATCTTCTCGTAAGTCTGGCGGATTTTGGCGACGATGTCGTCGGCTTTTTCTTGCGCAAGAGCCAAAGACGTTGAAAAAAATAAGAAAAGCATTAGAAATAAATTTTTTCTTTTCATTTTATTTTCAAGATATGAAAGTGAATATTTGGCGTAGAAGCCGATCGGCCTCACTGGGTGTCAAACCCAAACCGTTTTTTTGCTGCAGGTCGTGTTGCGACATTCCAAAACTCAACGCAATTCTGCGGTGAAACTTGGAGTTGATTCCCGCTACGTCGCAGTTTTCTCACGGCCGCACGCATGACAGCATGTAGCGGATGGGCGCGATCCGCAAAGCGTAACAGAATATTGGTGTCCACCAGGTAGACCACGATTAGAGATGATCCTCGTAGATGCTTGCACGACTTACAGCGTAATCAGACAATACAGTTGTTTTTGACTTGACGCAGGCTGCAAACTCATCTGCCAATGAGTTCGCGCTTGCCTCGAACTCATCGTCATTCATCTGATTTGATGGCTGTTGCAGCAATGCCTCTACGATCGGCGCAAAAGCTTCGGCCAACAATTGACGTACACTTTTAGCATCGCGACGAGCAATCTTTGCCTGCAATCTTGCCTGAACTTCGGGCGACAATTCAAGTGTAATAGTCATGTTCATGCCCTTCAATTGTTCAATCCCATTTCTTCCAATTGTGTTTCATCTATCAACACCTCGCGCGCTTTGCTGCCGTCAAAACCGCCGACGACGCCGGCGGCTTCGAGCTGATCGATCAAGCGCGCGGCGCGCGAATAGCCGATTTTCAGGCGGCGCTGCAAGAGCGAGATCGAGCCTTGCTGATGCCGAACAACCAACTTCAGCGCCTCGTCGAAAAGTTCATCGCGCTGGCCGTCCAGCAAACCGCCGGCGCCATCGGCATCATCGCCTTCGGTGCGAATCGGCAGCAAATCTTTTTCGTAACGCGGCTGTTGGCGAATATGCTCGATCACTTTTTCCGTCTCTTCGGAGCTGATAAAAGCGCCGTGAATGCGAACCGGCTCCGGGCTGCCCGGCGGTAGGAAGAGCATGTCGCCGTTGCCGAGCAATTTTTCCGCGCCGTTCATGTCGAGAATCGTGCGCGAATCGATTTTCGAGGCGACTTGAAACGCCAGGCGCGCCGGAAAATTGGCTTTGATCACGCCGGTGATCACATCGACCGAGGGGCGTTGGGTCGCGACGATCAAATGAATGCCGATGGCGCGCGACATTTGCGTGAGCCGGGCAATCGGCTCTTCCACTTCTTTCGCGGCGGTCAACATGAGATCGGCAAGCTCGTCAATGACAAGCACCACATACGGCAGCGGCTTGAGCGGCGCGCCTTCCTGTTCCGGCAATTTCCCTTCACGCAATCGCGTGTTGTACTCGTTGATATTGCGCACACCGGCGCGGGCCAGCAGCGAATAACGATTTTCCATTTCCCATTCGAGACTGTGCAGCACCGCGAGCGAATTCGCCGCGGTGGTGACCACTTCCTCGTCGAGATCTTCGCGAAACGTCAGATGATGAAATCTCAGCTTGCGATAAGTCGACAATTCCAACCGTTTCGGATCGACCAGCACAAAATCGACCTGGCTCGGATGTGCTTTGTACAACATGCTGGCGAGAATCGTATTCAAGCACACGCTCTTTCCCGAGCCGGTCGCGCCGGCGACGAGCAGATGCGGCATGCGATCCAACGAGGTCACATACGGATGGCCGGAAATCGTCTCGCCGAGCGCAATCGTCAGCGGCGAGGCCGACTGGCGAAACGCCTCGGAATCAATCAGCTTACGCAAATAAACGACCTGCGGTTCCGGATTGGGCAGCTCGATGCCGACCGCGGCTTTTCCCGGAATCGGCGCGACGATGCGAATGCGTTTGGCGCGCATGGCGAGCGCGAGATCATCGGCGAGGGCAGTGATGCGGCTCACTTTGATGCCGGGCGCCGGCTCGTATTCGTAACGCGTAATCACCGGCCCGGGATTGATCTCGACGACATTGCCCTGCACGTCAAACTCGTTCAAACGTTCTTCGAGCGTGTGCGCATGGTTGAGCAGCTCTTCGCGCGTTTGCACCGAATCGATTTTTGTAGGAAACGTCAGCAGATCGAGAGCTGGAAAATTATATTCCCCGGCCGCAGGCGGCTCTTCTTTTGTTTTCTTGGGAACGGTGATGGCCGTCGAAGCTTCGGGAGTGGTCGAGCGAAAGGCGGCGGCCTCAGTTGTGGGAACTGTTTCCGGCTCCGGTTCACGAGTTCTCTCGGACGCGCGTCCCGGAATAATCGTGGACGGACTTGCCGGCTTTTCATTCATTTCACGCAAGCGCGCCAACCGCTTCCAACGCGGTTCGGCAGTTTCTTCATCTTCACTTGTGTCTTCTGCCGCCACGCTGGCCACAACTTTGGCGGGCCTGGGTTTATCGAGCGGCTGAGCTTGCGGCTCCGGCAATTTAGGACGCCACGACGCGATCGCGGCGAATGTTTTCTCAACCCACTGCCGAAAGTTTAACGCGCCGGAACGCACTTTTTCGTAAGCTTCGGCGAGACTAAGCTGCGAGAATGAAATGAAAATCACCACCAGCAAGGCCAGCAAAAGAATCGGACTGCCGATATCGCCAAGAGCTTTTTGCAGATTCACGGCAATAAAACCACCGACCAAACCCGACCACGAGAAACCGATCGTTGACTCTTGCGGATTCAAGGCGTGAGGCATGGCGAAAAGCGTCGCGAAATACAACGCGGCAATCAAACCATAAATGCTGGCGCGCCGCAAGCGTTTCGTTTCCAAATTGCGAAACCGGTTCCATCCCCAGGCGATGAGCAAGAGCGGCACGACGATCGCGGGGTATCCCAGAAGATATTTCACCAAGACGTTGGCGATGTGAACGCCGGCGACGCCCATGGCGTTCTCGACGCGCTGCATCAATGCGCCCTGCGGCGCTTCCTCCGGATAAAAGAAATAGGAAATCAAGCTCACAAGAATGAGCGTGCCCAACGTCATCAACAGGATGCCGAAAATTTCCTCCTGCTGCCGCGAGCTCACACTTGCTTGCTTCTCCGACATGGTCTCCTCTCCAAAATGTATCTGATCAACCCGACTGCTCCTCTTGCTTTGTCAATGCAAGCCACGATTGTCTTTCTTACTCTAAGACGGCTTCACTCAAGACAGAGTTTTCCTGATGGTCTACTTCCTCGAACTCCGCAAGATTCACCAAACGTTTTTGATATCTTTCTTGAAATTTAATGTAGTATTCTACAATTCGTTTTGGATCGTGGTTGAATCTTGCAGAAATTAGAGACCGCGCGGCTCTAATTTGGTCAATGACAGGATCATCTTTCAACATTTTCTTCTTCTCCGAGCAATTCAAGCGGTGTCACCAATAAAGGAACATATAATCCAAGTAACGTATTGACTCGTCTAATATGATGAAATTTATTTGCATTTGCAAGGTGTTTGCAATTCCAAGTCAGCAAGAAATCGCATTTGTGATATGAGGCCAAAGCGAGATGAAGGGCATCGCCGACTGGATTATTCGGCATGACTTTGTGTTGAATGTAGGCTTGGACAATATCAGCAATTGCAGGCTCAACAGATAATAGGGGCACGGAACTGATTAATTCGATGACCTTTTCGCGCTTTTGTTCGGGATATTCTGCACTATTGAGTTCATCTAACACAGCAGGGCTCGATGCCAAAATATATTTATGTCTGTGAGTATCCCACCATTCACGCGTCCATTCTTTGCGAACAACCACTTCAGCGTCTGCCCTTTCTTCATGGTAAAAGCTAGGGATGGAAGTCTCAATATAAACTTTTTGTTTCATGGAAAATATAAAAGAAAAAGTATTTGATTGATCCGGCACGAAACTGTAAAACTAAGGCACTTTCCAAATTTTGTATTTTCTTTTAATATGGCAAAATTTGTCTACAATTGCAAGCGATTTGCGATTGAATGCTGGGATTGAATGCTTTTTACGATTTTACAATAAAGCTCCACCGCGCGCTCAAGTTCGGATTTGGCAACACGCTCGTGCGGGGTGTGTGCATCGAGAATCGAGCCCGGCCCCAAAAGCAGCGGCTTGCCCCAATTGGTGAGCAACGGGATATCGGTGGTGAAGGCCACCACCGTCGTATCGAATCCCGTCAACGCTTCTAAAAAGACCGGCTCGCATTCGAAGGTGTAATTCAATTCAACGCGGCCTGCTATTGTTTGCTCCAGCAAATTCTTGATGCTGGCAACATCGGTGACGATTCTGAACAGCAATTCAGCTTTGGCGAAATCCGGAATGACGTTGGCTTGAACGCCGCCGGCAATCGTGCCGATATTGCAAGTGGCGGCGCCAAGCACATCGTGCGCCGGCAAAGCCAGCGCGCGCACGTCGTGCAACACGTCGAGCAATTTCACAATCGCCGAATCGCCCTGCTGCGGATAAGCCGAGTGCGCGGCGCGGCCTCGCGCCGCCACTTCCACGCGCAGCGCGCCTTTGGAGCCGAGCGCCAATTTGTTTTCCGTCGGCTCGCCATTGATCAAAAACCGGCAGCGGTTCGGAATGGTGTTCGCCGCGCGCGCGCCATCGCTGCCGCTCTCTTCACCCACGACAAACAATAATCCGAAATTTTGCACACCGTCGTTGCGGAGTTTTTCCGCAGCTTTGATTTGCGCGGCGATAATGCCTTTGGCGTCGCAAGCGCCGCGGCCATGAATAAATTCGCCATCCTCATGAAAAGGCATATACGGCTGAACCACGTCCGTATGGGTTGACAAAACCACAACCGGCTCTCCGACGCGAGCATAAATATTAGCCCGGCCGTTGTTGACTTCCTGGAGTTTTACTCCAAAGCCGGCGGTTTCAAGATAATCGTACAGGAATTTGACGACGGCATGTTCGCTGCCGGTCGGCGAGGGCAGCTTGATTAACGCTTGCGTGAGATAGTTCAGATTCATGATATCGTTCAACCTTCAACACGTGTTGTTACTGCAACTGTATTGTCCCAACCGCTCGGATACTTAACACCTGCACGCATCCCGGCTTGAAAACTGATTCCATCAATTCGGTGTACTCATTGACACATCGCTTCGGCAAAAACACCTGAATCGTTCCAGCGAAGCCGCCGCCGTGAACGCGACAAGCGCCTTCGCCAATCGACGTGAGAAAATTTTCCGTCAGCGCCAACGCCAAAGTCACGCCTTGCTCCGCGACATTTTGGGTGGTGAAACAATTCTGCAGCCAGCGACAGGATGAATTGCCGGACGCATTAACTTCGCGGAGGAATGCGTTGAAATCACCGGCGCGCAACGCCGCGACTTGGCGGTCAACTCGCCCATTTTCGTCAAAAAAATGCAAGGCCCGCAGCACGGCGCGGTCACCGACTGTCGTGCGGAGGTGATGAATATTTTGCAGAACGTCTTCTCGCGTAATTTGCCGGCAGACTTGCTTGCCGAATTGCGCGGCGACGGCTTTCATCTCGCGCGGCACGGAAGCGTAATCGTCGGTAAGATCGGCATGATTGCCGCCGGTATCCACCACGATCACGCTGTAGTTCTGGCTGGCAAAATCAAATTCGATTTTCTCAACGCGCGGCTGCTGCGGATTCTCGAAATCAATCGTGACGATGCCGCCAACGGCGCAGGCGATTTGATCCATCAAACCGCAAGGTTTGTTGAAATACACATTCTCCGCATATTGGCCGATGGCCGCAAGCGTTTCAAGGTTGATCGCATTCTCATTATACAACGCGTTGAGAATGGTTCCAAGCAAAACTTCAATCGCGGCGGAAGAGCTGAGTCCGGAGCCGACCATCACTTCGCTGCTGATGCACGCGTTGAAGCCGCCGAGGCGAAATCCAAGCTGCCGAAAACGTGCCGCGATGCCGCGAATGAGCGCGGTGGTTGTCGAATAGTCCGGCGTCCGAGGTTCGAGGTCATTTAATTTGACAATAAAGGGTTGGAGATATCCGGCGGAGTAAATCGTGATTCGATTATCCGAAACCGGCGCGGCAACGGCGATGGCATCGAGATTGATACTCGCCGCCAGCACTTTGCCGTGATTGTGATCGGTGTGATTGCCGCCAATTTCGGTTCGGCCCGGCGCGCTGAAGAGATGGATGGTTGCTGAAGAAAAGCGATATTGGAACTCTCGAATGAGAGCCTGGTATCGCGCAGTTTGTTTGGCAAAAGTTGTTTCTTCAATTCCATAGAGACCGGATAATAGCGGCCTGAATGAAAGGGTATCAATCATGGACAGCGGGGCTTTTTAGCAATTAATTTCCGGCGGATAGACTGCGTCCGCAGGATGAACCCAACGGATATTTTTGAAAACGTTGGATTCATCTTTGGGTGGCGATATTTTTCCATCCGATCTTTTCCGGAAGCGCGGTTAATTCACGATATGCTCTTCACTTCTTCGATTCGGCGAGCCGGCGCAGCATGCTGCGGATGTCGCCGGCGCCTTTGATCGCGACATAGATCGTCACGGTTGAATACCAAATCAGACACGCGAGCGTCAGTATTCCCCAGAGCCAATGATTTTGCAGCATATTGATGATGCCGTCGATCATTTTAACACTCCTTCTCTTAAGCGTTTTTGGATTGCGGTTTCAGCAGCGAGCCGATGATCATGGCCAAGGCGACGATCACGTAGATCGCCACGCCGCACACCGTATCATTTTTTTTGAACCAATCGGTGTAGGGACCGACTTTCTGCAGCGTCAGCGTCGCGACCGGAAGCAGCGCGCCGCAGACGATCGCGGCGGCGGCGCCCCAACTGTTGGCGCGTTTCCAGTAGCAGCAGGCAATCAACAAAACCGACATGCTGGAGAGATAAATCGTGCCGGTGATGCCGAGGTACGTCCACAGATCGCCTTCAAGTTTGTACCATAGGCCATAGATGAGCAGAAACACGCCGATGAGGGCGATGATGGTGCGGTTCCAGAAAAGGCCTTTTTTCTCCGACCATTTGTTTTTGCGGAACGGCGCCATGATGTCGTTGTAGATGACGCTGCCCCAGGTGAGCATGTAGGAAGAATCGGTGCTCATGTCGGCGGCGAGCATGGCGGCAATGAGAAGACCCATCATTCCGGCGGGAATAATCAATCCGAGCATTTTCGGCATGGCCAGCAGCGAATTGCCGCCGATTTGTTCAGGCGTAAGCAGGGCTAAAGCCGCAATGCCCCAGATGCCGGGAATCAGAAAACGCGCCACAAAAAAGAACGAGGTGCGGGTGTAGACTTTGCGCCCGGTTGCCGTATCCTTGGCGGCCAACACGCGCGCAATTTGCGTTTGCCACGTGAGCACCGCAGCGGTATTCAACAACGCGTTGAAGATGACATACGACCAGCCCATGCTTTCGTTTTTGAGCGGATTGAAGCCGCCTTCGCCGTGATGTGTCTGCACGGTGTTGACCAGCGTGCTCCATCCGACTTGGTCGAGAATCAAAAAAGTGACGACGATCAATCCGGCGCTCATCACGATAAACTGAAGATAATCGGTGACGAGCACGGAGAGCATGCCGCCCAGAATGGTATAAACGGCCACGCCAATTAAAAGCAAAGTCATCATCTCTTCGAGATAATCCGGATTCATGCCGCTAATATTGACGAGAAAATCGCCGCCGGTGCGCAGGAACACGCCCATATTCAAAAGTCCGCCGAGCACGATCACCACGCCGGAGGCCCAGCGGATGCGCGGGCCGAATTTTTTCTCGAAAAGCTCCGGAATGGTTATGACGCCGGAATCGCGCAGCGGCTTGACGCAGAAACCGGTGTAGCCGACGAGAAACATCGCCAAAAACGTGAGCACCCCCGGAATAGCGCCGGCAAAGCCCTTGTCAAAACCATTCTGCGCCGTGTACATGCAGGTGACGATGCCGAACTCGGTCGCCGCGAGGGAAGCGATGCCGAGATAGAGATTCATTTCTCTTCCGGCGAGGAGAAAATCTTCCACCTTGCCGACATACTTGCGAACCATCACCCCGGCCGCCATCGTCACCAGCAAGTAAAGGCCGACGATGCTGCCGTCAAGTAAAGTGAAATTGTTCATCCCGCGTCCTTTCCAATCTTGATAAGTTTATTTTAACCGAAGCCGGACTTCGGACTTTGCGACTTCGGACGTTTCTCAATATTGCTCATCCAGCGCAAACGCATTTTTGCGGTACATCCATTTGCCGCGCGTGAAATCGGGAAATTCCACCGACTCGCCGCCGAGTTGAATCGAGGCTTCGGACAACGGCGTGATCGCGCTCCACGCCACTGCGTCGTAAACGTCCAGCGGCGTGTTGACTTTTCGTTTGATGGATTCGATAAACGCATGCAAGACGAAAAAATCCATGCCGCCGTGTCCCGCGCCTTTGGCGTCGTTGCCAAAACGCTTCCAGAGCGGGTGATCGTATTGCTCGAGATACGGCCTGGCCTCTTCCCAGCGATGCGGTTCTTTGCTGACGCCTTCAAGGTACAAAGATTTATTGAGGTCCATCCACAAGCCTTTCGTGCCTTGCACGCGAAAGCCCAACGAATACGGGCGCGGCAAGTTGGTGTCGTGTTGCAGCAAAATCGTTTCTTCATTATTCGTTTTAATCATCGTCGTGACCACGTCGCCGAGCTTGAATTTGATTTTTGCATTCGGATGATTCTCGCCGCCGTGTTTTACGATGTGTTCGTGCAAGCCTCGCGTTTTGGAAGCATACGAAACGAGCGAGACAAAGCGATTGCCGCGATTGATGTCGATCATCACCGCCGCCGGCCCGATGCCGTGCGTCGGATAAAGATCGCCGTTGCGCGTGATCGAGTGCTGCGTGCGCCACTGCGCTTCGGAAAAACCTTTCTCGCCAAATTCCACGCCGCCGCCGTAAGGTTGTTGGCCGTTGTTGAATTTCACCTCGCGCAAATCGTGCTGGTAGCCGGCTTGCAGATGCACCAGCTCGCCGAACAAGCCCTGCCGCACCATGTTGAGAATCGCCATCACATCGCGGCGGTAGCAGACATTTTCGAGCATCATCAGCGGCATGCCGGTGCGTTCGGAAGTATTCACCAAATCCCAGCATTCTTCGATCGTCATGCCGGCAATGACTTCGCAGCCGACGTATTTTTTGGCGTTCATCGCGTCGAGGCTCATCACCGAATGCCACTCCCACGGCGTGGCGATGATCACGCCGTCGATGTCTTTCATCTCCAGCAATTTTCTGTAATCATACGGCCCTTCTTTAATGACTCTCGGGATGGGCTTGCCGGATTTTTTAATGCTGTCCAAACTGGCGTCGATCATCACTTGCTGGATGTCACAGATGGCGACGACTTCGACATCGTCGCGGCGCAGCGCCAGATCGAGATGATTCTGGCCGCGCAAGCCGACCCCGATAAACCCCAACCGGACTTTCGGCGTTTTGGTATCGGCAAAAACGACGCGCGATGGCAGAATGGAGATTCCCGCGCCGGCGATGGCGGCGGTTTTGAGGAAATCGCGACGGGAGGTATTCATGGTTTTCTTCTTCATAATAATTCTTGCTTATTGGTTTTGTCGTTCTGTCCGCAGAATTTGGCGGCTTCTTTGTGAAAAGCGTAATCGGCAAAATTTTATCCTATTAAGGAACCATAGCTTACTAAATCCACCGCCCTTCTTGAGCCTTCCACTTTCCATTGAAATCGGTTTCGGCTAAAATCGACTCGATTATAGACGAAAGAAATGTCTTGATTTCCAACAAGACTTCGGAGAATTGCATTGAGGTTTGTTGATGGAACGCGCGGAGAAAAGCCGACCATTGTCGCTGTTTATCCGGATGGCTGTAAAATGTCTCTGAAAAGATGTATGCGGCGTTAGCAAGATCGGTTCGCCGATTGCGGAAGGTTGCTACGATGGAATTGCACAAGTCTTTGCCGGCAAAATCGTGGTTGTTCAACAAAAAGTGGATGTCATGAAAGTCCTTCATCCGGCTGTTGAGGTCGCTCAATTTGACGCACGCTTCAAACTTTTCGGCAACCACCGAATCCCAGGAATAAGCTGAGATTTCGATTTTTTCGGATTCAAGAAGAACGGGATATTCCAAGAGAATCGGATGGGGAACGACGACGTCACCGAAGCCGATATCCAATTGTAAATTCTGTCTGGCCGTATCAAGATGCGCCGTGATCTTCAAGCGAATCCCTTCATACGCCGCCTGCTGCGCAATGCTCTCAAAAGAGATTGATGCCGGATCAAACGACACGCCATCGTCGGCCTCTGTCGTGATGATTTCTTCAACAGCGCCGAGGTTTTTGATCGGCTTTTTTTTCATTCTATAACAGCTTCGATATAAGGTTTCATCACGCGCAGCATTCGCCCGGCCTTGGCATATTTCAGGAGTTTGTTCATATTGTAGCCAGGTTTTTTGAGATAATTTCTCAGCCCCTCCAGCGCCACGTCCATTCTCAGCTTGTGACGATAACGGAAGCAATCGGCAATCGTTTTTTCTATATTATAGATGGCGAATACCCCGGCCTTGGTTGCCACGCGCTCAATCCCCATTTGGTAATTTTTCGACGAAAAGTAGAAAATCTGAGTGGGCGGAAACGGAAGCTTGACCGGCTTGCTATCGCGGGGCAGGGCAATCATGATTGCCGCTGGAAGTGTAGTGGTGAGATCATGATACGACAGAGCGGAATGCAGACAAACCACGGCTTTGGGCATGGCCATGCAGACGTCGATCATTCCCTGATTCGAAAGAATAGGCATGTCCGCGAGCTTATAAAGGCCGGCTTTGACTTTTTCAATCGCCCCATCCTGCACGAGGCGTCGAATGGTGTCCGTATGGATGCCCTGCTTTTTGAGGTCTTTCAGGTAAGCATATCCATAACGGTTCTTAAAAATTGGGGTGGTTGTTTCCATTATTTATCTCGTTCTATTATTCTGCATTTGTAAATATATGCAGAAACAAGGAACGAAAGCAAGAGGAAAAATCATTTTAAATGGCCCATTCACGAACCATGCAAGCCCATTTCCATTTACCTGAACTATTTCATTTTATCAAAATTTTTCAAACTCTTTTTGCAAATACTCTTTGACCGGCAGTATATCCGACTGCAATGTCAAATCCGGCACGTGTTCCGAGCGAGGAATCGCAAACACGGCGCGAGGATTTTGGTCAACCAGCATTTTGACGGCGGCGGGCAATTCTTTTTCTTGTCGCATCGGATGGAGCGGCACGGTTTCAAGACAGGGAAAGATTTGATCATACGACAAACGAAAAATATTCATGCTCACGCCGATCCGGCCATTCGCGTCGGCCGCGTCCGCCATTTCTTTCGGCGAGGGCTTCTCAAGAATGTCCAGCAAAAATCCCTCGACATCCTTTTTGAGCGCGGCGAAAGCTAAAATGCGTTCCGGCGTGAACTGGAGCGCGGCGCGATCATAATCAATCAGGGCATTGTCGTGTTTATCTTCGCGCAGCAGGCGCAGCGCTTCACGTGAATACAAATTGTCGCTGTTGCAAACAGTGAACGATTCTCCTCGCCACGCCGGGGTGGCTTTGAGCGCGTGCCACAGCGCGTCGGCGGTGCCGAGCGGTTTTTGCCGGCCCGCAGGAATCGGTTGAACGGCGTACTGGATATTCAAACTGCGAAATTGCGCCGCCGCTCCACTATCATTATAATACTCTCGAATCGAATCATCCTTTTCCCCAATGACAATCACCACATCTCGATACCCGGCTTGCGCAATATTATAGAGCAGATAATCGAGAAACGGCTGGGAATTGTCGCCGACGCCGATCATCGCTTTGGATTTTTGCTCGGCGTCGCGGCGCAACGTTAGATCAAGACCTGCGGACGCCGGCATGTTTTTTTTCATGCGCGAGGAGATGCCGCCGGCGAGGATGACGATGTTCGGATGCATGCTTTGAGGCCTTTTTGTTGCCGTTCTCTTTTCGTTGCAAAATTTAAGAATCCATTTCGATGGCTTCGTTGCGGGTGCCGTGATCGACCTGCACGATATACGCTTTGCCGCCGGCTCGTTCAATGGCTTGCGCGACGGCGTCCGGATTTCCCGGCGCATAAACAAACATGCAGCCGCCGCCGCCGGAGCCGTTGATTTTGCCGCCATACGCGCCGGCGCGAAGGGCGGCCTCGATCATGCGATCAATTTTCGGCGTCGAGATTTTTAAATGCTCGCGCAACACCGCCTGGCATGCATTCAGCAACGTTCCCAGCTGGCGATGATCGAAATTTTGCCGACAGAATAAAGCCAGGGCTTCCGCGGTAATGTCACGATTGCGCAAGGTGCCCCAGAGCAAAGAACGCTGTTCGGCGTCGAGATCGCCGGTGTAACGCTCGAGATCACTCAGGGCGACGGTGTGAAGAGAAAATTCTGGATAACGCGCGGCGATCTTTTGCGTCATATTGAGCACGCCGTTCTTGACGCGATTTAAAATGCCTTTGGTGTCTTTCGGCTCGTTGGAATCACCCAACACGATGGACTGCAAAGGCGGATTGAGCTTTTCAATCCGCAGCGCAGGATGAAAACGCAAAAAGATGACGCCGCCGCAGGCCGTCGAATAATGATCCATCATGCCGCCCGGCTCGTGAAATTCGAGCACTTCGGCGGCGTGAGCATAGCGCGCGCATTCCTCCGGCGGCAAAACGCGCGGCTGCTCGCTCATTTGCGCCAGAAAATTCACCCAGGTGACGACCAAGGCCGTCGAGCTTGACGTCCCCGAATTGATCGGAATTTCACCGCGCACCACGCCATCAAAACCGGTTGAGAAGGTGAAGCCGTTGCGCCGCAAAACATTGACGGCGCTGCGGAAGTAATCGCGCTCTTCTCGATATCCGAGCGTCCCGGTGAGTGAAAAAGAAATGTTTGAATGAATATCCGGCAAGGCGAGATGAACCTGCGCATCGTGGCGCCGCGTTCCTGCAATCGCAATGCGCCGGGAGATGGCGCACGGAATGACGGGAAGATGCAAATAATCCTGGTGTTCGCCGAAAAGACACACGCGCCCCGGGGTTGACACGCGCAAGGTTTCGGGTGAATGGGTCATTTTTATGATTTAATCTGGGCCATCCGCGCAACCGTTGTTTGTGTCAATTTACAGATTTCAGCTTTATTGTCAATAATTTTGTTGAAAAATTACGGCGGCCCGGTTTGCACGCCCACGATTTTCCCCTGCCGCATCACAAAGACACGATGGCAAATTTGGCTCACCAGGGCCAGATCATGCGAAATAAAAAAATAAGTCAGGTTGAATTGCTTTTGCAGCGCGACGAACAAATCCAACAAACGGCTTTTGGCGAGAACATCGAGGGAGGAAAAAGGCTCGTCGGCGGCGAGAAACTTCGGCTGCAACGCCAGGGCGCGAGCGATGACGACGCGGTGGCGTTGGCCGCAGCTCAGCTCGCCCGGCAGTGCAGTGAAATATTGTTCGCTCAAGCCGACCTGGTGCAGAAGCTCGCCGGCGCGTTGATGCGCCTTTTTTTTCTCCAGCAAGCGGTGGGCGATCAAAGGCTCGGCGATAACCCGGCCAACCGACAGCCGGGGATTGAGCGCGGCGTCCGCATCTTGAAAGATGAATTGCGCCTGCCGGCGAAAATTCTGCAAATCCTTTTTCGGCATGGACCAAACCTCCTCGCCTTGAAAACGAACGCCTCCCGCCGACGGCTTGGTGATCCTAAACAGACATTGCGCCAGCGTGGTTTTGCCGCTGCCGGATTCTCCCACCAGCGCCACGGTTTCGCCGGGGAAAATTTGCAAATCGGCGCCGTCAACCGCACGCACCGGTTCTTTTGATTCATTGAAAAGGCCGTTGCGGCGAGAGTAATGTTTTTTGAGATGAAAGATGTCGATGAGGGGTTGCGACATGTTGAATGGAAATTGAAAATTTTAAATTGCAAATTTTCAATTTAAAATTTGCAATTGCGCGTGATCAAAAACATTGTTAAACCGCTGCGCCGCCGCCAGCAATCGGCGCGTCTGGGCGTGTTGCGGTTCCGCCAAAATCTCCGCCGTCGTTCCCGCCTCGACAATTCTCCCGTGATCCATAATCGCCAGACGATCGGCAAACGAGGTGACCAAAGCCAAATCGTGGCTGATGAAAAGCATGCTCAATCCCATCTCCTCTTTTTGACGCAATAAACAGTCGAGCACCTCCTGCTGCGTGTTAGCATCAAGCGCGGTCGTCGGCTCGTCGGCGATGATCAATTTGGGCCGGCAGGCCATGGCCATCGCGATCATGACGCGCTGGCGCATGCCGGCGCTCAGCTCGTGCGGATACGCTTGAAAGCAGCGCCCGGCCTCAAACAGATTGACCGATTCAAAAAGCTGCAACGTTCTCTGCTTGGCGGCTGAGGCATTGAGACCGAGATGGAGATAAAGCGCCTCCGTCACCTGGCCGCCAACACGGCGCAGCGGATTGAGCGCCGAAGCCGGTTCCTGGAAAATGAGCGCGATTTCTTTCCAGCGGATTTGGCGCAGGCGTTTTTCGGCGGCGGTGAGCAAATTTTCGCCGCGATAGAAAATTTTGCCGCGGGTGATTTGGCCGGGAAGCTCGATCAAGCGCAAAATCGCCAGGGCGAGGGTCGATTTGCCGCAGCCGGATTCGCCGATCAATGCCAGCGTTTCCCCGGGGAAAATTTCCAGATTAAATTCGCTCACGGCGCTTTTGGCCGCAGGGGAATCCGCATGAAAGCAGACGTCGAGATTTTCGATCTTGAGCAATTCACGCTGGCTCATTGGGCAACCGGTTATTTTAAAAATTACGCACCAAAAAGAGAACCTACAGTCATATTAAGAAATTGCCCGGCGCAAGCCTTCGCCCATCCAGTTCAGGCCCATCGCAGTGAGGGTGAGCGCAGCGCCGGGAAAGGTGACGATCCACCAGGCGCTGGACAGCACGTCGCGGCCGTCGCGGATGATGCTGCCCCAGCTCACGTTCGGCGGCTGCACGCCGAGTCCGAGAAAGCTCAGGCTCGATTCGATGAGAATCACGTCGGCGAGGCGCAGCGCGGCAAAGGCAAGCACCGGCGCCAGCGCGTTGGGCAGCAGATGCCGGAAAATAATCCGACGGCGGCGAAAGCCCAACACCTGCGCGGCTTTGATGAAGTCGCGTTCTTTCAGCGACATCACTTCGGCGCGGACCAGGCGCGCCACGTCCATCCACGAGGTCAAGCTCATGAGCAAAACCCAAATGCCCCAATTCGCGCCGAACAGCGCCACGCAGGTGACCAGCAAATAAATGAGCGGAAAAGCCAACAGCAAATCGACGCCGCGCATGATGAGCGTATCCAGCTTGCCGCCGGCATATCCGGCTATAGCCCCGAGCAGCGTGCCGATCAGCAGCGCGATGGCGGTGACGGTGAATCCGAGACCGAGCGAGAGGCGCGAGCCGAGCAGCAGCCGGCTTAAAACGTCACGGCCAAATTGATCCGTCCCCAAAAGATGATTCCAACTGGGCGATTGATAGCGTTGCTCAAACACTGGCGCGAATGGATCGTGCGGCGCCAATCTCGGCGCAAGAATCCCGATGATCATCCAACTCGTCGCTAAAACCAATCCACTTGCAGCCAGTTTTTGTCGCGTGAAGCGCTGCCAGATTTTCGACATAAGCCCGGGCTAATTTCTCTTACTCTTACTCCTCTCCTACTCTTACTCCTTTTTTAAAAAAATTTAAAAGCGGGTACGAGTAGGAGTAAGAGTTTTTCGACAATTTACATTAATAGGCGGTAGAATGCATCTGCAATTAAGTTACCCCCGATGATCGTGATTGCGGAAAGGCTGCGCCTGTAAGGCAAACGGCGGGCTGAACCGGAAATAGGAACAGGGACAAACCCGATCGTTGAGTCAGTCCCTGTTCTCAGGGTTGGTGTGCAATCTTGCTCCTCTCCCGGCGGTTATGACGCTCCGGTCATCGCCATGCTGATTTTGCCGTTGGCGTCAACGGTGAGCGTTGCGGTCAAGGTCGTGCCGGCCTTCGTTTTTCCATCGACCTTTAATTCAGTCGCCGTTGGGGTGCCGTTGACCGTAAAAGTGCCGTTGTCGTTTGAAGCCGGCCAATCGATTTTGTCGAGCGTGAAGCCGGTGAATTTGCCGCCACCGCCGCCCATGAATGCAGGCTTCGCGCACCAGCTCTCCGATAATGAAGCAATCGTCATCAGATCCTGAGCGACGGCGTTTTGATTGGACTGTTTGATGCTGTTGCCAAACAGACTCAAACCGCCGATAACGACGAAACTGACGATGATGACTCCGGCAACGAGCAATAAAAGTTGTTGTTGGCCCATTTATTTCTCCGACCAGGAATAAACCTTGATTTTTGGTACAAGAGGAAAGAACGGAGGACCAGCCTGCAGGAAACGTTTGTCGTAGAGCGTTTTGGAACGATATCCATGGATGACCGTTGCCACGCCGTTGACGAGTGAAAACACGCCTCTGGTTCCTCGGTTAATTTGTATAATGCTGCCCAGGGTTGTCAGGGTGCCGCGCGGCGAGCCCGTGTTGTAATTTTGCACATAGAACTTCGAATTTAAAGCCATAATAGCGCCGTGAATCTCAACGTTCGAGCGATTGGCGGCGTTGTCGGCAACGATAACGTCTTTTTTCGCCACCAAGCCCAACATGTCGTTCGAATCAGGATGCAGGTTAGGAGGCTGCGAGTAGACAATATCATCTTCGATGTAAAGATGGCGTCCGCTGTAGATGGTCACTTGGCCATGCAGCGTTCCCTTGACATGGACGTCGGCCCCGGTGGTTGTCATGATGGTGCCATTGAAACTGGAGAGATATTTCGTTCCGCCGCTATAAGTGTTGTCATAACCATAGTCATAAGAGCCATCAGCTTTGAAGCGCAGCCAGATAGAGTTTGAATAAACGTCGCCGCCGCTATACGCCGCCGCTTCCAATTCATCAGCGTGGAGAGGAAGCTGAATGGGAGCGGTTCCGAAATCCGTCCCGCCGAAAAATTGCGGGGCCGTCATTCCGAGTGTCCCATAATTTTGCGCCACGCTGGAAACTTTGCCGTTAAACACCGGCGTTCCGGAGAAATTGAATTTCGTGTTGGTGTGCACCGGCCCATAAAGAGTGTCGCCGGTAACGTAGTAATTGGTGGACGGCCAATTGTCGGTAAATTGGGCATAATACGAAAAGGGCGGCCTGCTCAAGACTGCCTCGACGGTGGCCGTTCTTCCGGCAAATTTGGCCACAGCGGTTACTTTGACTCGCGATATGGTTAAAGTCGTATCGAAATTTATTTTTTGCACGTTGACCGTAACCTTGCCGTCATCGAGGCTAATGTTGTCAAAGCCGGTTCGCCACGAGTAATCGCAAAACAATTTGGCGATCGCCATGTTGGCGCCGCTGCTCGCGATGTTTCTCGCGATGAGAGCATTGTAATGGTCTACTGCCGTTTCATTTAACGTCAGGCTGCGTTGGTTCAAGCCGGTTAGCGTTTTTCCGGCCACAAATGTAATCCCGAAGACTACGATTAGCATGGCTTTGCCCATGGTTCGCCTCTGTTGTTCAGTTTTAGTGATGCGGTTGTGCAATCACAGCTCAACCACAACACCACAAAACGCAATAACCATGCCTGCGGAAAATCGATAGTCGTATGGCTTCGCAAAACAGCCAGTTAGTCCCACGCTTGTTGGCTCGCCTGAAAAAGGGTCACATAAATTTTAATTAAGTCGTCATATCTCGTTACACCGAAAATGATTCAAATGAAACGTTTTATTCCGATGGGCGCTTTAAAAAATGCGCACGCCAATTTTCACGGCAATCAAAAGTCGGCGAGGGGAAATACTGTTCCGCCGGTGAGAGCAAAGATATTCTCGAGGAAATTATTTTCAGGGTTTTTCCAATTTCAACATGCTCGAAAAACGGCAGGATCGAAAAGACCGGGCATTGAGGGTTCTAAACAAATTGGAAGCGTGGGCTACTATTGTAGTTCATTCTGTGAGAAACTGAGCGGTCACTGAAGCGCCTAAAATTTCAAATGCACCTGGCTTCAGTGACCGGTCAGCATTTCATCCCGCCGCGGCGGGATTCTTTCTACAAGCAACTGATATTGACCGGTCGCTTACATCTTTTGTTTATCAAAAATTGGTGGAGTTATAGCGACCGGTCAATGAGTTGTTTAGAAGTATAAACAACCGTTCATCGCGTGGAAATCGTGTATTGCGTGAAGTGCGAAACCACAGCCTTGACGATCTTGTTGACGGCGTCAACCGTGCAATTGACGGCGATCCATTTGCCCGTGGAGGTATCATACCAAGACATGGTCAGGGATTTCGGATCGATGCCGGTCAGGTCCGCGTCTTGATAGGATATGCTGACTGTGACCGGCTTCAGGAAAGGCCCATCCGGGCCAAAGTCAACTGTAATATAATCATTAAGGTCGATAGTGATCAAGGCCTCAGCATCTTGCGAAAGTGCGTACTTGGGGAAAGTGATTTTATGGCCGCAGAGCGAGATCAACCCGCCTTTGCTTTTCAACAACCACAAAGTCTTTTTCGTCCCGCGACAATCGTGCTTTCCGCCGCCGGTTTTGATTATATTTAGTCTCTAACAAGTAAAATGTGTGCAAAAAAAGCAAAGATTTTTTAACACGGAGAAAACAGAGTAAACAGAGATTAAAAAGCTAAAGAGAATTTCCCAATCATTGCCTTCTCTGTTTGCTCTGTTTTCTCCTGTTAATCTTTTTGGTTGCGGCTCGTCCGCGTTGTGATGCTGACGATTTCATTCTTGAACTGACTGCCTTGCTTGCTATTAATTAACCGGCTATCAATCGCCGCTTGCAGATCACCCTTCGCACCATCAAGATTGCCTAAAGCTGCCGGATAGTCAGGCGGCGATTTCTTCAGCTCGATCATCGCGGTCTGCGCTTTGGCGACAACATCTTCGATTTTGTCCGCCACCGCCGTGCCGGGATTCAAATCGACGATATACTGCAACTCATCGATCAGATCCTGAAGATGAACCACGGCTTTATCGTGGAAGGTGCCTTTCGCCAAAGAGTTTTTCCGGCTCTTTCTTAATACCGGCGTGACTTCACCTTGATTATTCTTTGGCTCTGTCAGAGATGGCTTGCGGGTTTGTTGATTAGGGGAAATCGGGCTGGGATCCTGCCACTCACTGCAGCTAATCATGAACAACATAACTGCGCTTAAACAGGTTGAGAAGAATAACCGGCAAAACAAATTTTGACGCTTCATGATGTGTCTCCTACACATTGTAGCGGTATAAACCGATTTTGACTCCGTCCGTGAGGTATTGATCCCCGAACCAGCCTTGCTTCGGGAGGACTATTGACGAAGGTTACGCCGATGAGGTAATTCGAGGTTTGATACAGAACTCGCGATGAAAAACAAATGACAGGGACAAACCTGATTGCTTGAGGTCTGTCCCTGTTACAATAATTATTACACTCCGGTCAGCGCCGTGCTGATTTTGCCATTGGCGTCAACCGTAAGCGTGACAGTTATGGTCGTGCCGGCCTTGGTTTTCCCATCGACTTTTAATTCGGTCGATGTCGGAGTGCCGTTCACCGTAAAAGTTCCGTTGTCATTTGAAGCCGGCCAATCAATTTTGGCGAGCGTGAAGCCGGTGAATGAGCCGCCGCCGCCGCCCATGAGAGCCGGTTTCATGCACCAACTCTGCGAGACTGAAGCCACAGTCATCAAGTCCTGAATGACGGCATCCTTATTGGCTTGGGTGGTGCTGCTGCCAAAAAGATTCAAGCCGCCGACGACGGCGAGAGCGACGATGATGGCTCCCGCAACGAGCAATAAAAGTTGTTGTTGACCCATGATATTCTCCTTACAGGTTTTGGGTTCATATTAAGAATTGATTATAACACCTTACAGGCGCAGTCTCATCCCAGGCAAAAGAAAACCATCATCATCGTTTCCTGACGATCGTTACACCCCAGTCAGCGCCGTGTTGATTTTGCCGTTGGCGTCGACCGTAAGCGTGACAGTTATGGTCGTGCCGGCCTTGGTTTTCCCATCGACCTTTAATTCAGTCGCGGTTGGGGTGCCGTTCACCGTAAAAGTGCCGTTATCGTTTGAAGCCGGCCAATCAATTTTGGTGAGCGTGAAGCCGGTGAATTTGCCGCCGCCGCCGCCCATGAGCGTTGGTTTCATGCACCAGCTCTGCGAGACTGAAGCCACCGTCATCAAGTCCTGAATGACGGCATCCTTATTGGCCTGAGTGGTGCTGCCGCCAAAAAGGTTCAAGCCGCCGACGACCGCGAGAGCGACAATGATGGCTCCCGCCACGAGCAATAAAAGTTGTTGTTGACCCATGACATTCTCCTTTTAGTTTAGGGTTCCACACACAGTAAATTTGACCACAATATTTTGTTTTGATGAGGCCGCAAGACAATCGTTATGTTTTGATGTTCACCTCCTTTTTATCAACTTTTTCACAAATTCAAAACTCCTGCCAGCTCAATATCCGCAAGGAGGTGTGGCTGGATGAATTAAAATCGATGCCGGCCGCCTCCGAGGTGTAAGTTTCATCATAAGCGATGTCCTTGTTGTTGCCGCCGCCTAATACACTGGTGAGCGCCACGATGGCGCCTTTAACGGTTAGATTATTGCCGTTGGCCTTGAAATCATTGCCGGCGTAAACAAAACCGAAGACGCTTGCGCTATTTTTATCTACGATTATGCTATTTTCGACAACGAGTGCAGGGTAGTTTGAAGGAGTCGCCGCGATCGTAATATTGTCACCATCAAACTTGCAATCGTCTCTTACGACCAGAGTACCAATGATGACGACATTCTGTTGTATAAAAGCCGTGTTCGTGACGTACCATACGCCGGTATAAGGGCTTCCGGAAGAAGTAAAAGTTTTATCGCCAACAACATATTGGCCAGCCGCGGTGGCCTCGTTTGCAAAGAAGTTCCAATCCACAGTGGGTGGGGCGATTGTTGGCGGCGCTTCGGTGATGGTTCCGGTTACAATGTGACCACTATTTATTTTTACCTTATTATTAGCATGAACATCACCCGTTATCGTGCCAGTTCCAGCAGAGCTAAAATCTACATCATTATTTCCAAAAATGGCGTAAGGCCAGCCATTGAAAGACTTCAACTTCACTTTCACGGTCTTTTGCGCCTGGCCATAACTGCCGGTTGCCGTTAATTCGATCACATTCTCCGAGCTCGCCACCGTCGCGCTGAATTGTCCAGCGTTGAAATTCGTGCTGCCTAAACCGTCACTCCACTCCGGATCGCGAAACAGCATGGATATCGCAATGTTAGCGCCGCTGCCGGCAATGTTTCTCGCAATGAGATTTTCATAATGCTTGGCGGTGCTTTGGCTTAATGGGAGACTGCGTTTGTTCAAGCCGGTTAATGTTTTTCCGGCCACAAAGGTAATCCCGAGGACTACGATCAGCATGGCTTTGCCCATGGTTCACCTCATCAATACTTGATCAAATCTAAGAACGCAGCAAGTTTGGCGGCGTTATTTTTTTCCGCCAGAAGAAGTGCGCGTATTTTCCGTCATAAGGAATCGCGCTTTCCATTTCCAGCGTCATCTCGATGGTCCTGATTTTGGCCGCATCATTGGTCTGATTGCCGTTGAGATCGAAATACTTGAGCCGAAAATCCGTCACGCCCATGGCCGCATTGACCTGCGTCGCGCCGTTGACCGCTCGATAGAGAATTCTATCGCGCGGATTCGGCGTGTCTGAAGCGACGCTGGGGTTGCTGAGGGAATAAGCAACCATATCAGCAGTGCCATCGGCGCCGAGATCGGCATAATAGGAAATGGAATTGACGCCGGCTGAGGCAACAACGAGACTGTCGACGCCCAATCCGATTTGGCGAAAATCCGATTCCAACAGCTCGGTCAGCGCGATGGCGTTTTGCTGCACGATGAGATCGTTGGTGTTGATAAAAGAATGATCCCGCAGATCGGCTTGAAATCCCAAAAGACTCAGCAGGAAAATTCCGCCGATCACGACGCTGCCGACAAGAGCAAGATGCGAATCCATACGCGGCCTTCCGTTTTTTTAATTTTCTCTATAGCCGAAAACATTGTTCAAGACAACCGGCGTTTTCAAAAACCGATGCGTCACCGTCACCGCCATTTTTTTATAAAATGTTCTGGTGTTGACCACGACGTCGGGATTGGCCTCCTGCACGTAGCCGACTTGAAGAGCGACGTTAAATTCACCCAGGCCGGAGCTGTCGGTTTTGGAAAACCCCTTGTAATCGTCAACATCATTGAAGCTGGCATAAGTCTCGCCCATCTCCGGCCCCAACGCCGGCGTATTCGTAAAATCATTCGCATTGGGAGAAGAGGAATTCGTGACATTGGCGTCAAACTTTTTGGCTTTGGCCTCTTCAATGAACGATTGCGCCAGCGAGACGGCGTAAACTTCAAATTGCCGCTCCAGCATCGACTCGTCTTGATCGACGATGAATCGTTTCACGTTCAGCGCCGCCGTTCCGAATATGGTTATGGCGCCGAGCAAAAGCAGTAACTCGCGTTGTCCCATTTTACGCTTTACGTTTTAAGTTTCTTATTTTGCCAGCGGACTCGTCGGCGCGACAAATCCGATCTCGGAAGAGAGCAAGGTAATCAAGCAAATCAGCAGGGAAACCGCAATGGCCATCACCACGTTGATCATGTCGATGACCCGCGCCATTTTGTGCCGGGTCTCGGTTTCATAAAAGTTTGCCAGATTGAGCGCGGCTTCGTTGAGCGTGCCCGCCTCCTCGCCGGCCCGCAAGCTGGCGACGGCTTCTTGCGGAAAAACCTCGAATCTATCCAGCGCCTCGGTCAGGCTTTGGCCTTCGCGCAGCATCACCGGAATCACCTGCTCTTTGATCTTTTTTTCGAGATAGCTATTGCGGCATGACTCGGCCGCCATCTTCAAGACCTCGATGTTCTCTCCGGCGCCGCTGTACAAGGCATGGAAGAACCGCGCAAAGATCTCGACGCTGGTTTTGTAGAACAGCGAGCCGACCAGCGGCATTGAGATGATCCATCGGTGCCAGAGCAGACGGCCTTTTTCGCTGCGGAAAAATCCGATCAACACCGCCGCCGGAATGGCGAGCGCAAACAGCAGCCACAGCCAGTTGTTTTGCAGAAATTCGCTCACCGCCAGGGCCGCGGCCGTCATCGGCGGAATTTTGATCTTGAATTTGAGCAGCAAACGGGCAATTTCCGGAAAGAGGTACATCACATAAAACGCCAGCGCGCCGAGGCAAGCCAGCAACACGATGACAGGCATAAACAGCGCGCTGCGGACGTTTCTTCGGAAATCGGCGCTGCGCTCCAAAAACTTGGCGAGGCTGGCGTAAATCTCCGCCATGTTGCCGCTGGTCGAGGCGACGCTCATCATATAAGCCGCAAATTTTCCCAACACCGCCGAATGTTTGCGAAAAACCTCGTGGCCTTCTTTGCCCTTGATCAAATCCTGGTGAATTTGCTGAATCGTTTCGCGCAGGGTGCGATTTTCCACGCTTTTCAGCGACATCGAGAGAATTTGATCATACGAATACTTCTCCCGCAGCAAATCGGCGCACAGGCGGATGAAAAAAACCAGTTCCTTTTGCGGAACCGCCAGCTTCAGGCGAAAGAATCTTTGCCGCAATTTGATGATTTGATAACCCTGCCGCGACAGCGCCTCGTAAACCTCCTGGCGCGTAAAGGCCTGGATCTCGCCGCGCTGAATTCTGCCGTTCAGGCCTTTGCGCACCTCGTAGTCAAACGGAACGCGCGGGTGAAGCGTGAAATGGCGCAGGCCATGCTGCCGGCTGATCTTGTCGGCTTTTCTTTTGGCCTCGAAGCGGTTGGGCGCGAGCATCGTTCCGCGCAGCGGCTTGCCGTTGAGCGTGACGCCCTGATAGCGAAATTCCACCATAATATTCAATCTGCCGTAGAAAAGTAGTCGAGGGCAAATTGCTTCCTTGGCGTATGGAAGCACTTCTTACGTCTGAAATAATTGATAAAGGAAATTGGGCCCGTCCGTGGGGAGATAAAAAAAAGCGAGAAAACGATCACACCGAAATCGGAGAAAGGAGAACAGGAGGGAAAATCACAACATCATGAAGCCGCCACACATTCGTTCAACCACTGCCCGAAAATATTCCCTTCGGTTACTCCACACACAGTGTCTTGGTTTTAAATCGTATCATTCCAAGTTCAACACTTCAAGGAGCAACATCCATGCCGACAACAACCTGCATGAGACAACACCGTTGCAGGCTCAAGCAAAACAGTAAGTTGGCCTATCGAGAGAAGATTGGGTCTTGCAAACTATTTTACGTGGGCTCAAGAAAATCGGAATGTTTCGTATCACTTTCAATGCGTCGCTGTAATGTTTTGTTATACCAAATACAAAATCGAAATATTAAAGTCACTGCTGTTTTCGACGGTTGACAAATTCGCTTAAATATGCTATCTTTGGGTGTGCAATCCATCATCAAACAACCCCTCTCGCTGGCCGAACACCTGCGCGCGCTTTATCCCGCCTCGTCCCAAAATACCGTCAAAAAATTGTTGGAACGCGGCCGCGTCAAAGTCAACGGCGCGATCACCCGCCTCGGCAAAACCCGGCTGCACGCCGGCGACCGCGTTGAAATCGGCGAAAAGATTTTTGTCAAACGCCTGCCGAATGATCTCGAGATTTTGTATGAAGACGGGCATCTGCTGGTGATCAATAAAAACGCCAATTTGCTCACGGTGGCAACGGAAAAGGAAAAAGAAGCGACGGCCTACGCCTATCTTTATGATTACGTCAAGACGCAAAAGCCCGAGAACAAAATTTTCATCGTGCATCGCCTCGACAAAAAGGCGTCGGGCATTTTGGTCTTCGCCCGCTCGGAAGCGGTGAAGCGAAAACTGCAAGCGCAATTCGAGACGCACGATATTGATCGAGCTTATATCGCGATTGTGCAAGGCCGGGTGAAAGATGAAAGCGGCACGGTGAAAAATTATCTCGCCGAAAATCGCGCCTACAAAGTTTATGTGACGGATGACGATAAAACAGGAAAGTTGGCGATGACGCATTATCACGTCCGCCGCCGTATCGCGGGATATACCTGGTTGGAAATCACACCGGAAAGCGGACGCAAGCACCAGATTCGTGTCCATCTCGCCGGCTTGGGGCATCCGGTCATCGGCGACAAGGAATACGGCGGCGCCAAGAACCCGCTGAACCGGCTTGGCTTGCACGCCAACCGGCTCGGTTTCGTGCACCCGGTGACCGGCAAAAAGATGACGTTTGAAGTGGAGGCGCCGCCGGCGTTTAGAAAGATGTTTGCGCGATGAAAGGCAAGACAATTGTGGGCAAGACGACTCACGCGCGGCATTGGCTGGTTTATGTCCTGCGCTGCCGCGATGGGAGTTTTTACACGGGCATCACGAACGATTTGCCAAATCGTTTGCAGGCGCATCAGCACGGAAGGGCGAGCCGTTACACCCGCAGCCGTTTGCCGGTGACGTTGGTCTACTTGGAATCGGCGGCCAATCGCAGCGCGGCGGCGAGACGGGAGTTGGTGATCAAGCGGATGAGGCGGCAGGAAAAGATAGTTTTAATGCAAGTTGCAAAAGTAAAATAAAATGTCATTCGGAATGACAATTTTTATGTGGCAAAAGCAACGCCCTCTGCGCTTTACCCTCCGCACGGTGCTCCCTCAGTCCTTCATATTCACAAACTGCAGCGGAATCTTGATCGCGCTTTCGTGCAGCATTTTGATGACGGCTTGCAGATCGTCGATCTTCTTCCCGCTCACCCGCACCTGATCGTCCTGAATCCCCGCTTGCACTTTGAGCTTGGTCTCTTTGATCAATTTAACGATCTCGCGGGCGACCTCCGATTGAACGCCTTGATGAATTTTAATTTCGACTTTGACCGTCGTGCCGGTGGAGGGCTGCACCTCGCCAAACTCCAGCGCGCGCGGATCGACTTTGCGTTTGGACAAATGCGCCGCCAGCATCTCGCGCAGCGCCCGCACTTTCATCTCGTCCTCGGTGTGCAACGAGATCACCCCTTCTTTTTTGTTCAATTCCAGCGTGGTTTTGGTGTTGCGGAAATCGTAACGCCCCTGCAGCTCTTTTTTGGTGTTGTTGATGGCGTTGTCGATTTCCTGCAGATCGACTTTGCTGACGATATCAAAGGCAGGCATAGCGGAATCCTCGTGAATTGATTTGGCTTTCGATTCGAATTTAATCATCAAAAATAAACACCGGCTCGGGATAAAACCGCACGTGGCGTTCCTGCACGCGTATCCGCACGAACGCCTCCAGCCATTCATTTTTATCTTCAAGCGACAGATCGGAGCGCAGCACATCGAGCTGAATATTCACGCGCAAGACCCGGCCGGGAATGCTATGGCGCGTCAATCCGGTCGGCAGCTTGAGATGATCGGCAACAAGCTGCATGATTTCACTTTTCTCGAACGCCGGAAAAAGAACCAAAGCCGCCAGGTCGGGATAAAAGCGGCGCAAATCGGCCAGATTCGTTTGATCAACCCGCTCAAACGAATGGCTTTTTTTGTAGGTATCGATCAAACTCGTTATCGCATGAACATCGGCGCGCAAATTGTTGCTGGCTGGAATGAAGGCGCACGTTCGATCGACCGAACAAAGCGCCGCACACGCCTCACGGGTGGCCAACACGCCTTCCATTTCTTCAGGGGAAATCGATTCGACGGCGAGTCCGTGCGCGCGCAATTGTTCGATCCAAGCCGGCCAGGGCAAACGCATCACCGCGTGATGCCAGCTTCCCAAGCGCAGTGCCGGATCGTCGTAGTCGATGATTTGCACCGGCAGGCAATGATACCCAAGCAGGCGCATGGCGCTGATACGATTCGCGCCGTCGATGAGCAAAAACCCCTGGGCTTGCTGCAGCGGCGTCACGATGGGGGGATTGAGCAAGTGCCGATCTTCCGCCAGCCGCTCCACCAAGCGCGCGGCGCGGTCGGTCTCCGGCGCTTCGTGAAATCGAATTTGCTCGATCGGAACGATGCGTAAAAGCGGAAATGGTTTTGATGAAGGCATTTGGAAAAAAAATTGACCGGTCAATGTCCCAACAACGCCTCGACTTCCACCACGGCGTCCATTTCATCTTTCATGATGTGAATGATCGTATGTCCGAAAGGCGGATAGGATTCGACCATCGGCAAAATCTTTTTGTATAGCCCGGCCGCGGCTTGCTCGGTCTTCAGCGCTTCTTCGAGCATGGTTTTCCAATCCTCCGAGTGCGCGATGGGCGCCGGATCGCGCGTGGTCACCGCTTCACCGCCGAGCGTGGCGATGATATCCCGCACCTTGGCGGCGTGCCCGAAGGATTCGGTGGCTTCTTCTTCAAAATGCGATTTCAGCGTGAGCATCTCCAGGCCTTTGAGATAAGCGGCATAATGCGCATACATGGCCTGCGCGCGCAGCTCCCAGCCGAGCGCTTTGTTGAGCTCCGCGATGACTTGTTGTTGATTCGGAATTTGTACAGGCATTTCTTCCTCACAGGATGTTTGATTTTTTTGCGATAATTTCATCTATTGGCCGAGAATAAATTTAGTCAAAGCCGCCGTCAAGCGCAAGTGGAATTACAACACCGCCCAAAATTATCATTTTAATTTTTAAAAAATGTTATAAATTAGTAAAACCGTGTACAGCGTTCATATTTTGAGGAGGAGAGGATGGCAAGGTTAAAAATTCTTATCTGGCTGCTCGCTGGTTTTATTTCATTATGCGGATGCGATTCGCCCCGGCCGCGCCAGAAGGCAAATCCGGAATATCTCGGCGCGATTCAGAATTGGCAGCAAAGGCGTCTCACCAGCCTTAAAAGCCCAATCGGCTGGCTCAATCTCGCCGGGCTTTTTTGGCTCAAGGCCGGCGAAAATACTGTTGGCGCTGATTCCACCAATGCCATCATTTTTCCCAAAGACCAGGCGCCGGATTTCCTGGGGTTATTCATTTTGCAAGACAGCGTTGTCACGTTTCAGGCGCGGCCTGGCATCACTGTCACGCATCACGACAGCACGGTCACTTCGATTATCATGCGCCATGATCAGCAGGAGAATCCAACCCGGCTCGCCCTCGGATCGCTGAGTTGGACGATCATCAAGCGCGGCGAGCGATTCGGCGTTCGCCTGCGGGATCACCAACACCCGCAATTGAAACAATTTGACGGCATCGAAACTTTTCCGGTGGATTCAACCTGGCGCGTCGATGCCGTCTTCGAAGCCAACCATCCGCCGAAGTTGATCGCCATTCCGACGGTATTGAACACGATCAACGAAGAGCCTTCGCCGGGCGCGTTTGTTTTCAAGCTCAATGGCAAAACCTGCCGACTGGATGCCACCGGCAAGATGACGGACGGCGAGCTTTTCGTGATTTTTGCCGATCAAACCAACGGCCGGGAAACTTATGGCGCCGGCCGTTTTCTCTATGTGCCCACGCCCGATGCCAGCGGCAAGTCCATCATCGATTTCAACAAGGCCTATAATCCGCCGTGCGCGTTTACCGAGTTTGCCACTTGCCCATTGCCGCCGGAGCAGAACAAACTGCCCGTTCGCATCACGGCGGGTGAGAAAAATTACGCGCATGCCAATCACTGACATTGACGAAATAATTTTCATTGCAAAAGAGATCGTGTGTGTATAGTTTATTGTCATGGCAAATACCGTTTAAGCGGAGAATTTTATGGCAACGACAACCATAGTTAAAAAGATATTTAAAGCTCTTCCGCATTTGAAAAAAGTGGGTGCAAAAAATTTGTGGTTTGATTTTGAGATTAAATTCTCTTGGAGAAGCAAATCAAAGGACGACGCGGATGAATCTCTTTTTATCTCAAAAACGAATGAAAAAAATTCTGCCTTTTTTAAGCGCTGTACTCGTCTTTTTATCACAATTTGTTTTTGCCCAACCTCCCTCGCCCGAATCTCAACTTGGCTTTCCGGTTGGCGCTGATCGCAAACTGGCGGATTGGAAAGAGATCATGAGCTATTTTGCTCTTCTCGACAAAGCCAGCGACCGTCTGCAAGTCGTCGAGCTGGGCAAGAGCACCGAAGGCCGGCCGCTGGTTTTGGCGGTCATGACGTCACCCCAAAACTTTGCGCGCCTCGATGATATTCTCCACATTCAGCGCCGTCTTGCCGATCCGCGCCGAGTGCATCCGGATTCGCTCGCGGGCTATCTGCGCCGCGGTCGCGCCGTGGTGATGATCAATTGCAGCATTCACAGCACGGAAATCGCCGCCTCGCAGATGGCGATGGAATTGGCGTACAAGCTCGCCAATGCTGCCGATGCCGCCACCCAAGAAATTCTCGACAACGTAATTTTGCTGCTCTCGCCGTCGTCTAATCCGGACGGCATTCAGCTTGTGGTGGATTGGTACAAAAAATATCTCGGCACGCCTTACGAGGGAACCAGCCCGCCGTGGCTTTATCATCCTTACGCCGGCCACGACGACAACCGCGACTGGTTCATGCTCAATCTCGCCGAAACCAAATTGATCACCGCGGCGCTGTATCAAAAATGGTTTCCGCAGATTCTCTATGACGTGCATCAGATGGGCGAAAAAGGCCCGCGCTTTTTCTTTCCGCCGTTTTATGAAGTTTCCAATCCCAATATCGATCCGATTCTTCTCCGCTCGATCATGCAGATTGGCGGCCACGTCACCACGGATTTGGCGGCGCAAGGCTTCACCGGCGTGGCGACGGAATGGACGTTCGACACCTGGTGGCACGGCGGCATGCGCAGCGCGCCGTATTTTCACAACGTCGTCGGCCTGCTCAGTGAGGCGGCGAGCTGCAAATTGGCGACACCGATCGAAATCAAACTTGACGACATTGCCGGCGGCGCCCGCGGCCTGCTCAACGCGCGCGATTTTCAAACCAATTTTCCCGAGCCGTGGAAAGGCGGCTGGTGGCGTTTGCGGGATATTGTCGATCTCGAATTGAGCGCGAGTTACTCGCTGCTGACTTTGGCGGCGCGCTATCGCGATCAATGGCTGCACAATTTTCACCGCCTCGGCCAGCGCGCGATTGAAAAAGGCAAAAAAGAATCGCCGCGCGCCTACGTCATTCCGCTGCAACAACACGATCCTGCCGCCGCGCAAAAGTTGCTCGACATTATGTTGCTGCAAGGCACGGAAGTTTTGCGCGCCAAAAAAGAATTTTTCGCCGATGGCGCGCGCCATCCGGCCGGAACGTTCGTCATCGATCTGGCCCAGCCGTATCGCAACAACGTCGTGGCTTTATTTGAAAAACAAAAATATCCTGAGAAACGGCGCTATCCCGGCGGCCCGTTGGAACCGCCTTACGATGTGACGGGCTGGACGCTGCCGCTGCAAATGGGGATCGAGTATTTTGCCTGTGCGCAAGAGATCAAAAATTTGGCGGCCGACACGCTCGATGCGTTTAATTTGCCCGCGGCGCAGCTTCCGGCCGGTCAATTTGCGACGTCGGATCTCTCGTGGGAAAAAGTCGAGAATTTTATTGTCTCACCCAACAGCTTGGACGCCTACAAGCTCGTCAATCGGCTGTTGAAGAAGAATCAATCCGTTGTATGGCAGCGCGATAAAGCGCCGGATAAAAATCTGCTTCTCGTGCAAACCAATTCCGGGGAGATGGCGAAAGCGGCGCAAAATTTAAACGTGAATATTTCAAACGCTGGCGCGACAAACCAGGTCAACGGCCTGCACCTGAAACGCCCGCGCCTCGGCATCTATCGCAGCTACGCGCCGACCGCCGATGAAGGTTGGACGCGCTTCGTGTTGGACGAGTTTGAGTTTGATTATAAAAATTTGTACGATGGCGACGTCCGCCGCGGCGAATTGACCAATCAATTTGATGTGATCATTTTTCCCGATCAAAGAGACAGCACGATTCTGCTCGGCCGGAGCACCGACGAGGACGATAATCCGTATCCACCCGAGTTCACCGGCGGGATTGGGACGTTGGGGTTGGCGAATGTGCGGCGTTTCGTGGAGCAAGGCGGAACGCTGCTCGCTTTTGACGACGCCACCCGGCTCTTCATTCGCCAATGGGCGCTGCCCGTCGTCAACGAGCTGGACGGCGTCAAAGCCGCTGAATTTTCGGCGCCGGGTTCGTTGCTGCGTGGCATTGTTGATCCCGGCCATCCGATTGCTTTTGGCATGCCGCGCGAGACCACGCTCTTTTTTGGCAACTCCGGCGCTTTTTCGGTGAAAGAGGGACGCGCGATTGTCAAATACCCCGTGCAAAATCCCTTGTTGAGCGGCTGGCTGCAAGGCGAGGCGAAAATCCAAGGCAAAGCCGCGCTGGTCGAAACGCCGCTCGGCCGCGGCCGGGTGGTTCTCTTCGGATTTCGCCCGCAGCATCGTGGACAAACTTATGCGACGTTCAAGCTGGTGTTCAACAGCTTGTGGTATGCGGCGGCGGATGAAGTGAGTTTGGGAAAGGTAGTGACGGCGGAAGAATAAGTAGCCCGGCTTGTTTTATTTTTCAATTTTGCTAACTTCGATAATGAGAATCGTTTGATTTAGCAAATAAGATTTTACACCTTTTATTTTCAAATGGCTTCAGACAAAAAATATCTAGAAATTCTTCTGAAACGCATCTCTGTTTGCAAGCGATATAAACCCAAATTCGGGCAAGGCCAAAAGACCGGCCTGTCACTACAAGAGTTCAAAGAGTTGTATGGTGCGGATTCTTTTTATTCTTGGTTTGGCTTGGATAATCATCTGATGTACGCCGCTCACAAAGCCGCTGGCGGAATAACTTCGGTTTATCGCCAAATTGGGATAGGCTGTGAAGAAGTTTTTCGGTTAATGTTTCAAGATCATCTCGGCTTATTGAGAGCACATGATTAGACAGAAAGAAGAACTTACTTTTAAACACAATTTGAAGCACGGCAGACATGGATGGCTCAGGCTGACTCCCGCCTATTCGGTTTGGGTAGTTCATAATATTTTAGAACATCATCCAGAAATCTCCTATGTGCTTGATCCATTTTCCGGCACAGGCACAACCGGTTTAGTGTGTGGCGAACGCGGGATAAGATGCGATTTACTGGATATCAATCCATTTTTAGTTTGGCTCGCCAAAGTAAAAACTGCCAATTATCAACCTGAAGAGTTACACCAAGCACAAACAAGTTTAATGTCGGCGGTTGCAGAAGCGCTTTCAGGTAGAGCAGCCAACGACCTTTGGTTGCCCGCAATTAGTAACATCTCGCGGTGGTGGCCGGAAAACAAATGTGCTTTCTTGGCAAAACTGCATTACGCGCTTAATCAACAGATTCCGCAAGAATCGGCCGCTAAAAATCTTTTGTTGACGGCTTTTTGTCGACTTGTGATTGAATCATCAAATGCCGCTTTTAATCATCAATCCATGTCGTTCAAAGAAGAACAAAGCACTCTTTTTAAAGATGAAGAACACAACTTGTTGGCGCAACGATTTAGTCAATTAACTAATGAGATTATTCTAGCTGCTGCAACACCAATTAGGGGTGAGGTTCAAGTGATTCAAGCGGACTCAAGGAATATACCTCAGCCCACCGATGGACGACTATACGACAGTGTGATTACTTCACCACCTTATCCGAATCGCATGAGCTATATTCGAGAACTTCGCCCTTATATGTACTGGCTGGGATATTTGAGCGATGCACGTGAAGCGGCTGATCTTGATTGGCAAGCGATTGGGGGAACGTGGGGGGTCGCTACCAGTAGACTTCTAAAATGGGACTCTAATGGCATCCGCATTCAGTATTCCGAATTTGACTCGATCATCGAGAAAATTCGAACGCGAAGTTCTCTGCTCGCCAATTATGTTCATAAATACTTTTCGGATATCTCATTGCACCTTGCGAGTCTTTATAATATTGTGGCAGCCGATGCCAGAGTTTTTTATGTTGTCGGCAATTCGAAATTTTACGAAACTCTTGTTCCTGTTGAAGCCATATACGCCAGTCTTCTTCAACAAAACGGTTTTGTTGACGTAGCTATTGAAACCCTGAGAAAGCGAAACTCCAAAAAGGAACTTTTAGAGTTTGTGGTTTCAGCAAGAAAATCCAATTAGTCAACCGACTGTAAGAGGAATGGTGCAAAGAAGTATTTTACATAAACCGCAATAAGTAAGGAAAAATTTTTGCAAAAATTCCTCGTTAAATACTTCCTCGCCGAAAAGCACGAAAGCCCGCTGTTCATGCCCATCGGCGTGGCGGCTATTGCGGCATCTATGCTTGCGGTGACGGCGTGAACAAGCCGAAAAAAACAGGAGTTGATTGTGATTTGATCATGGCGCATCAAGATGAGCTGGAGCATGAATTGGCTAATAATCTGGCGCTCATTAATCCTGAGGCGATTGGCAAAGATTACCTCGTGCTCGGAACGGTCGATATGAAAGTCTGGCGCAAAGGCCTGAAAGGCGGCAACGATTTCGATACCGTGCTCAAGCACACCGCGGACTTCAAAAAATATTTTGATTTGATCGTCGAGCCGGGAGGATGGTATCCGGCGGGGAAATGACCTTCAGTTGGTGTTCAATAGCTTGTGGTGTGCGGCTGCGGAACCAATGCTGTTGGAGAAGGCGGTAAGGGCGGAAGAATAACTTATTTAAGGAGACGAAAACATGCCCACCATGCTGCGTTTAGCAACGTTCAACTTGGAGAATTTAGATGATAAACCGGGCGCATTGCCCACGCTGGACGAGCGCATCGCGGTGATGCGGCCGCAATTGAGCCGGTTGCGCGCCGATATTCTCTGTTTGCAAGAGGTCAATGGCCAGGAGCAGCCGGGGCAGCCGCGGCGATTGACCGCCCTGGAGAAACTGCTGCAAAACACGCCGTACGCGTCCTATCAAGTTGCTCACACCGTCACGACACATGGCGTGCCGTATGATGTGCGCAACCTCGTCGTGCTCAGCCGTTTTCCCATCATCGCCAAGCAACAGCTCAAGCATGATTATGCTCACGAACCGTTGTACCGAAAAATAACGGCGCTTCCGGCGGAAACCGCCGCCAAGGAGGTGACGTGGGAGCGGCCTATCCTTTACGTGAGCATCGATCTCGGAAACGCTCGCAAGCTGCATCTGATCAACCTGCACCTCAAATCAAAAATTCCTACCGAGATTGACGGGCAGAAATTCAATGAGCACAAGTGGCGCTCCGTGGCGGGTTGGGCCGAAGGCTATTTTATTTCTTCCATGAAGCGCGTCGGCCAGGCGCTGGAAACGCGCATATTGATCGATCGGATTTTTGATGCCGCGGCCGCCGCCGGTGAGGAAGCGTTCGTGGCGGTTAGCGGCGACTTCAATGCCGATATGGACGAGGTGCCGATTCATGCCATTCGCGGACCGGTCGAAGACACCGGCAATCCGGCGTTGGTGCATCGGGTGATGGTGCCATGCGAATTGTCGGTGCCGGCGTCCTCACGATACAGTCTGCTGCACTTGGGCAAAGGCATGATGTTGGATCATATCCTGGTCTCGCGGCCCATGGTGACATTTTACCGTGGCACGGAAATCCATAATGAAATTCTCCCCGACGAGTCCGGCGCCTTTCGGCCCGACGCGAATTTTCCGGAGTCCGATCACGCGCCGGTGGTGGCGGAGTTTGAGCTGCCTTGAAGGCAAAATCAGAAGGAGATCGATGAAACGCAATTTGATCAAGCCGCTCGTTGTTTTGTTGTTTTTGATTATCGTGAATCCTTTGCTGGCACAAAGCTTCACGATCAAACCGTATTTCGGTTATTTTCGGCCGCAACTAACCGACGTCAACCGCCGCATCGAAAACCAAATCGGAACCTGGCGGGAATTATTGGAAGAACCGCTTCCTTCCCCGGGCAAAATTACCGGCCGTTCCATTTTCGGCGCTGCCATCCAATATCATTTGAATGATGACTACTTTCTTTGTCTTGACATCTCGCGCTATCAAAAAGAGGCGACCACCGAATACTTCACTAACGACACCCCGGCGCGTTTTTTCTTCGCGCGCGAGGTGAAAACTCTTGACGCCGCCCTGCATCTCGATTATTATTTCGATTACGATGAATCAGATTTATTGAACAAGTATATCGGGCTTGGCCTCGGCATCGTTTCGGTTCAAGCGCTTTCGACGACGCAATCATCTTTTGAGAGCAACGCCAGCAAGATCACGCTGCCGCGCGTGGACACCAGCGGCGATTTTTCCGGCACGGCGTTTACGCTGGCGATTTCCGGCGGCCTTGAGGTGCGCTTGCCCGGCGCGTTTTCGCTGTGGAGTGAAGCCGGATACAAATATGCCAAAGTCGGCCAGCTCGATGGCGCCATCCGGCAGATCAACGACCAACAAAACGCCGCTTTCACCACCAACACCTCGTTCGATCTTTCGGGATTTTATTTTCAAGCCGGGGTGGGAATTGGGTTGCCGTTTTGAAAGTTAATTTTGCAGATGAGGCATGGCCGCAGTTACGGAATATCCCTCTGCATAAATCTCCACCATCCTGCGCCTCCGCCAACCAAGCTGAGCGCCACGAGAAGAACAATATTTCTCCACGGCGTTCCTTCGTTCATCACGATTCGCTGCGGCGAGTAGTATTCAAAAATCGTGTAATGCTGCAGGAATTGAATTGCCGGCCACAGGCGGACAACCGCTTGCAGCAAAAAGGAAATTAATACAAACAGCAACGCGATAGTCACGACGCGCCCGCCTTCGCGCGACAGCGAGGACAAAAATAACGTCACGCCGTAAATCGCCATTTCCAGGCTGAAAAGGTTTATGGCGACGGGCAAAAATACCGGCCAGGATAAAATTTGCTGCAAATTAAAAAGCGGCAACCCCAGCTTGATGCCGCCAAGCATGAGGCCGATGAGCGCGATCAGAACGGCAACGGCAAAAATACTTTGCGTTGTCAAATAAGTCCGGCGCGAAATCGGTTGGGCCAGCAGCAACTCCATCGTCCCGCCCTCAATTTCCCCGGCGATGGCGCGGCTCGCCAGCATGATCATCACCGCGGCGAGCATGGCGTGCACCACCGGGTGATTCCAGGCAAAAACGATAAGCCCGCGGCCGCTCACGCTCAACGCCAATTCTTCCGAGATAAAATTTTGCATAAATGGCGGCAGGGATTGGGTGATCTCTTGCAGCGCGCCTTCGATGTTGATATTGCCGACGATGGCGCAAATCAACACTTGAAAACCGCAGAGCAGCAAACCAATCGTGGCGAGAAACGGCCAATGCCGCTTAAACAGCCGGCGCAGCAGATTGCTCGCGATGATGATAGTAGTGCGCAAAAATATCCTCCAATTCCGGCTCGGGGAAAACCAGATGCTCGAGGTGATGGTTGGCGAGTTGTTTTAGCAGGGCATTGATATCCCCTTGCACAAAAAGCGTGAGTTCATTGTCCCGCGCTTTACTACGAACGATGCCGGGCACTTGATCGAGATCGGGTGGCGCCGCGGCAAAGCGCAGCGTCATGCGGCGCACCATTTTTTCGCGCAGCTTGGCAATGGTTTCAAGCGCAATCAATTCGCCGGCGCGCAAAATGGCAACGCGCTCGCACAGATTTTCGACTTCCGACAAAATATGCGACGAGAAAAAAATCGTTGCGCCGTTTTTCGCCAACTCTTTGATCATCTCGATAAAAACACGCTGCATAATCGGATCGAGGCCGAGTGTCGGCTCGTCAAGAAAAAGCAGGTCGGGTCGATGCTGCATCGCGATCACCAAGCCGATCTTTTGGCGTGTGCCGTGCGAAAGCAGCTTGACGCGACGCTGCAAAATATTTGCATCCAGTGCAAAGGCCTCCAAAAGACGTTCTCGCCAAATCGGCGGCCTTTGTGGGCGGAAGCGCGCAAAATAATCGAGCAGCGCCTGCGCCGTCATCTCACGGTAGAGGCTAAGCTCGCCGGGGAGAAAGCCGAGCCGCTGCCGGATTGCAACGCTTTGACGTGAAGGCGGCGCGATCCGTTCGCCGAATATGTTGACTTCGCCCGCTGCCGGTCGCACCAAGCCAAGGATCAATCGCAGCGTCGTGGTTTTGCCGGCGCCGTTCGGCCCAAGATAGCCGAAAATTTCGCCGGCCTCAACCGAGAAACTAACATGGCGCAGCGCGGCGACGTCGCGATAATGTTTGGTCAGGTTGTGTAATTGTAAGCAAGGCGTGTTCATGGAGCAATGGCTAAATCCTTTGTATTTTTTTCATTCCCTGCTTTCAATTTTCCCGGCGCAAAATTTAAAAACAGTTGCGCAAATCAGCACGATTCATCAGCGCTTTAAATTTCTGCTTCCCGGTTTCTCCGGGGCTTTGCCTGTTGCACAAAGCGGACACGCTTCCGGAGCATACGTCTCCGGCGCAAGCTGCAACGTTGAAATTAACGGCGCGCCGAAATCAGCTTTGCCGCTGCTGCGATCCACGATACAAAAGGCGCCAGCCACTTCGCCGCCGGCCGCGCGCGCCAAAGCGATGACTTCACGCACTGAGCCGCCGGTGGTTACCACGTCTTCGCACACCAACACTTTTTCGCCGGGTGAAATGTGAAAGCCGCGCCGCAACGACATTTTACCCTCCTGGCGCTCGGCGAACAATACGCGAGCTTGCAGAAGTCGCCCGACTTCGTGCGCGACGATGATGCCGCCAACCGCTGGCGCAATGACGACATCAATTTTCTGTTTGGAAAAATGCTGCGGCGCGACGCGGCACAATGTCTCGGCGTGTTGCGGATACTGCAAAACTTTGGCGCACTGAAAATATTGCGGACTGTGCAATCCCGAAGTGAGTTGAAAGTGGCCTTCCAATAACGCTCCGGTTTCGCGAAAGAGCTGGAGAGCTTGTTCTGCCGTCATATTGAGATTATTTTGATTGAGGGATCATCGCCCGCAAGAGCGCGCGCATGTCGTTGCGCATTTTCTCCGCCGCGCGCGCCGCCGCCGCTGAAAAGATTTTGCCGGCATCAGCATAAAGAATCGTCCGGCTGGCGTTGATGATCGCGAGATCGCCGGTTACGGTCGCGCCGTAGCGCACCGCCTTTTCCAGATCGCCGCCTTGCGCCCCCACGCCGGGAATGAGAAACGGCAAATCCGGGGTGGTTTTGCGCACTTGTTGTAATTCGCGCGGATGCGTGGCGCCGACGACGAGGCCGGCATTCTCCTTTATATTCCACTCACGCACCTGGCTGGCGATGTGCAAATAGAGTGGCCGCGTGCGGTCGGGAAATTTTTGAATATCGCTGCTGCCGGGATTGGAAGTGCGGCAAAGAAAAAAAGCGCCCTTTCTCGCATCATCAAGGAAAGGCTGCGCCGCATCTCCGCCCAAATACGGATTCGCCGTCATCGCGTCAAACGGAAGTTGGCGGAAAATCGCCTCGGCATACATCTGCGCCGTATGGCCGATGTCCCCGCGTTTGGCGTCGGCGATTTTGATCACGTCGTCCGGCAGCGCCGCCGCCACGGCTTCGAGCGCCGCCCAGCCGGATTTTCCCAGCGCCTCAAAAAACGCAAAATTGACTTTGAAAGCGGCGGTGAAATCGTGTGTTGCCGCAATGATTTCCTTGCAGAAAATGATGATGCCTTCCGCCGTTTGCGGCAGGTTCGCCGGCAGCTTTTGCAGATCGGGGTCAAGCCCGACGCACAAAAGGCTCTGCCGCGCGCGCAGCGTCTGCTGAAAACGTGCGATGAAGTTAGGTTTTAGAATGGTTTGCATAAAGTTACTTGTAGAACGACCTACAGCAGCAGTGAACGCTGGATTGAAAAAGGATTCCTCCTGATGCAAAACTCAATACACTTATTTCGTTTTCACCACAATCGCGCCGGCGGCGTTGCCGGTTCCATACAACGTCGTCGCATCCTGCGAGTTCAGATACCGGATTTCCTCGATGTTGGCCGCCGGAAAATTGCGGAGATTTTCAAGCTCGGGGAGGCGCTGGTTGTTGAGATAAACCGCCGGCACCAACGCTTGCAAGCTGCCCGGCGAAGCGACGCCGCGGGTTCTCAGCCATTGCGGCCGCAGCAATTCGATGGCCTCCAGCGCCTCTTTCGCGCTGGATGAGGCCAGCTCTTCCGCTGTGATCAGATTCGAGGAACGGCGCGGCGTGTTGATCCCGTTCGTCGAAGCGCAAGCCGCCAAAAAGACCGCCAGTAAAAATCCCAAAAAAATCGAACGCATGTTTAGCCTCCAAAAAGTTAATTCCGTTCTTTACTGAAACAGCGGCGGATGCTTTTTATGAAAATCCGTCGCGTCTTGGTAAATTTTTGCCGCCGCCAGCGTCGCCGCTTCGCCGTACAATCGCCCGACGAAACTGATGCTGGTCGGGCTGCCTCTTTTGTCGAAACCGTTCGGCACGACGACGCACGGATGCCCGGTCAAGTTGGTGAGCAAAAGATTGCTGCCGCCAAACGACGGCGTCACGTAGACATCGATATTCGCCATCACTTTTTCCATCGCTTGAATGACGAGATAGCGCGCGCGATTCGCCTGAATATATTCCACCGCCGGAATGAAGCGCGACGAGCGAAACACATTCGGCCAGGCGTTGCGAATCTGCCGCACGAGAAGATCGTCCTTGCCCGAGCGCGTGAGATCGTCAAACGCCGCCGCCGCTTCGACGCCCAAAAGAAACGACATGTCATCCACCGGATAATCCGGCAGCTCGATGGGAATCAGATTGGCGCCGGCCTGGCGCAGCTTCGCGAGCACGGCCTCGTTGCTGGCTTTGTTGGTCGTGTCTTTTTCAAAGGCGCTTTGATAAAAACCCACGCGCAGTTGGCGCACATTCGTTTTCGCATTGTAATTGAACGGCAGATCGACCACGGTTTGATCGATGCCGTCGGGGCCGATGATGGCGTTGAACACCAGGGCGCAATCTTCCACCGTGCGGCAAATCGGACCGATTTTATCCATCGACCAGCTCAAGGCCATGGCGCCGGCGCGGCTCACGCGGCCGTAGGTCGGGCGCAATCCCGTCACCCCGCAGCGCGTCGACGGCGAAACAATCGAGCCCCAGGTTTCCGTGCCGATGGCAAACGCCACCAGCCCCGCAGAGGTCGACGCGGCAGAGCCGGCCGAGGAGCCGCTCGAGCCTTGCTCCACATTCCACGGATTGCGCGTTTTGCCGCCAAACCAAACGTCGCCCCACGCCAATTCGCCGAGCGTCAATTTCGCCATCAAAACCGCGCCGGCCGCTTCGAGCCGCTGGATGACGGTCGCATCGGCGTCGATCATTTGCTCTTTGTACGGCACCGATCCCCACGTCGTCTTATAACCTTTCGCCGCCAGCAAATCTTTCGCGCCGTACGGGATGCCGTGCAGCGGGCCGCGATATTTGCCGGCGGCGATTTCGGCATCCGCGCGCCGCGCCTGTTGCAAGGCCAGCTCTTCGGTGAGCGTGACCACGCATTCCAGCTTCGGGCTGTATTTCTTTAATCGCTCGAGATACATTTGCGTGAGCTGCATCGAGGTCACGCGGCGCGTGCGAATCAGCTCCGCCAGCTCGCCGACCGAGGCGAAAGCCAGCGCTTCGAGATTCGCCGGCACGGTGAGTTTGGCCGGCGCGCTCCAAACCGGCGGCCGGCGCCGCGTGTCGAATTTCACGCCGGCCGGAACCGGATTAAATTGAAGCGCCGGCGGCACGCTGTTGTCGAGCGCGAGCGTCCGCAGCTTTTGAAAATTGTCGAGATTCTCCTTTAAATCGCCGAGCATGGAGTCGCGCTTGGCGTCGTTGAAAGAAAGGCCGATCAAACTTTCAGCCGCCGCGATCATCTCGCGGGTGAGGGGATTTTTTTCTTGCGCCTGATAAACCGCGCCGAGCAGAAAACAAAACAACCCCCCGGCCAGAAGAACGGCCTTGTTATTTTGCCATCGCATGTTGCCAATCCTTTCCTAAAAAGTTCAAAATGTGACGAGATGAAATTAAATTAACGCCTTTGTCGCCAAAAGCAAGCATTTTTTCATGTGAAAAACTCTCACAAAATTCAGTTGACTTTTGGATTTTAAAATGGCATTATTCACTTTAAGTCAAATCTTTGGAAAAAAAGCAAACCTTTCACGCAAAGACGCGAAGACGCAAAGGCAACGCAGAGAAAGTCTTTGCGCGTTCTTTGCGGCTCTGCGTCTTTGCGTGCGCTTTTGTTTTTGGTTGCCCCGCAGAGCGGGGTCCGCGTGTGTCATCCTGAAAGGATCTTTTTAGTGTTTAGCACAGTGTATACTCGTTTAGAAGACGACGATTGGGCGAACTGGAAAGCCCAGCAACTGGCGACGCTGCTTTTCGTGGTTCGCGACGGCCAGGTTTTGTTGATTCACAAAAAACGCGGGCTGGGCGCCGGCAAAGTCAACGGCCCGGGCGGGCGGCTGCACCACGGCGAGTCGCCATTGCAAGGCGCGATTCGCGAAGTACAGGAGGAGCTTTGCGTCACCCCGCTTGGCGTCGAGTATTGCGGCGAGCTGGCGTTTCAATTTGTGGACGGCCTCTCAATTCACGTCGAAGTCTTTCGCGCCGGCGACTGCGATGGCGAGCCGCAGGAAACCGATGAAGCCATCCCGCTCTGGACGTCGCTCGACCACATCCCCTTTGAGAAAATGTGGGCCGATGACCGCCTCTGGATTCCGCTGATGCTGGCGGGCCAAAAATTTTCGGGAAGATTTTTATTTGATGGCGATATCATGTTGGGGCATAAGATACAAATAACTGAGCATGTCACTTGATTTTCACAACCCGACAAGCCTGAACCAAAATTCACCGCGAAGACACAAAGACACGAAGTTAATCAGTTTTTCTTTGGTGTCTTTGTGTCTTCGTGGTTTAAAAATCCCTGTTTGTTGACTCAAAACCATGAGAAGGAAAATGTTAAAACTTGCAATACTTGCAATTCGGTTTTTCGCGATTGGCTTGCTTCTCCTTCCACTTTGCATCCACAGCCAAACCGGCCAAACGATGTCCTTTGAAGAATACGACCCGCGTTCGACGTTGGTCGTACCGGCGCACCCGGTGACGCGCGCAAAATATCCGTTCATCGACGTCCACAATCATCAAAACAACATGTCGCCGGAAAATCTGCAAAAGCTCGTTGCCGACATGGACAGGCTCAACATGGCGGTGATGGTGAATCTCAGCGGCCGCGGCTTCAAGCGCGTGCAAAACCCCGACGGCACGACAACCTTCGGCCTGAATGACGGCGCGTA
>Ga0247727_10001375_pt1 | contig 58063 bp, 43 predicted proteins | sample WisWelCaveWW1625_FD_202498 | JGI IMG/M metagenome (GOLD analysis project Ga0247727, IMG submission 202498) | Biofilm microbial communities from Wishing Well Cave, Virginia, United States - WW16-25 | ecosystem: Environmental > Aquatic > Deep subsurface > Groundwater > Cave microbial mat | place... | reverse complement strand
GCGCATCGTGATCATCGCCGCATCGGGGAACGAAACGGCGTTCGTTCCCTACACCTCTGCGCCTCGTACGGAACGCTCGCCGCAGCGTTCCCGCTCGCCGCAGCGTTCCCGCTCGCCGCAGCGTTCCCGCTCGCCGCAGCGTTCCCGCTCGCCGCAGCGTTCCCGCTCGCCGCAGCGTTCCCTGCCCCGCGCCGCGTGTGATCCCTCGCGCATCGTGATCATCGCCGCATCGGGGAACGAAACGGCGTTCGTTCCCTACACATCTGCGCCTCGTACGGAACGCTTGCCATAGCGTTCCCGCTCGCCGCAGCGTTCCCTCCCCTACCACGGATCTACAATCCCCACATACGGATAATCTTCCCACTTTTCCACAAGCCCTTTTCGCACAGGATTATTCAAAACATAACTGCATACGGGCTCAACCGATTGATTGTACCAAATCACGCGGTCATAACTGCTCTTGAGCCACAACTGTCCTGCCCCACCCTGCAACCACCAAATTTTTGTCGTCGTGTATTTTTTGAAATTGCCCACATGATCCAAAATTGTCTCTGGCACAATGCCACGCGCCCCGCCATTGAAATAGCGAATCTCGTGCGGTGGCAGTCGCACGATGAAATGCAAATGATCGGGCATCAAACAATAAACATATAGCGTCCAATTGTGATGACGCTTGCGCCACAACAAAGCATCTACAACCGCTTGCGCTAATTTGTCATTCGTAAAACGCGGCTGTCCCCATTTCGCCGAAATCGTAAAGAAAAATTCGCAATCACTCGCGGTATAGTATTCGAGGGGCAAGCGATGTTTTTTGCGTTCGCGATGTTCACGCGGGGTTTTGATGTATTCCATAAATTCGCAGTAATCGCTATATGCTGACATGATGATTCACTCCTCCCTGTATCATGAGCGAAATGTACGGAACGCTCGCCGCAGCGTTCCCCCTCCCGCGCCGCGTTCCCTTCCCCTGCATCGTGTGGATCCCCCCGTATCGGGATCATCGCCGCGCATGGGAACGAAACGGCGTTCGTTCCCTACACATTCACGCCGCGTACGGAACGCTTGCCATAGCGTTCCCTTCCCCCGCGCCGCGTTCCCTTCCCCCCCCCGCATCGTGTAGATCCCCCCGTATCGGGATCATCGCCGCGCACGGGAACGAAACGGCGTTCGTTCCCTACACATTCGTACGGAACGCTCGCCGCAGCGTTCCCTTCCCCCGCGCCGCAGCGTTCCCTTCCCCCGCGCCGCCACGTTCCGTTCCCCTACATTGCGCGATGATGTTCCTGCAAACTCCGCACCTTCAACTCTTTCCGCTGCAACGCCCGTATAGCGCCCACCGCCGCTGCCGCCGCCGATAAGGTTGTGACCAATGGCACGCGATAGCGTACTGCCGCGCGGCGAATTTCTTCACCGTCGCTGTGTGCCTGACGCCCAAGCGGTGTGTTGACAATCAATGCCACATCGCCGCGCGCAATCGCATCGAGCAGATGCGGCGAGCCCTCGGAAACCTTGTTGAGCGTTTCCACGTTCAAACCGACGCGCCGCAGCCATTCGGCGGTGCCACGCGTCGCAGACAATTCCCAACCCAAGCGTTGCAAATCGCGCGCGAGTTTCACCACCGCGCCCTTGTCAAAATCGTTCACCGTCAATAACGCGCGTCCGCGCGGGGGAAGCGTCATACCGGCCGCCATTTCGGCTTTTGCAAACGCGTGACCGAAACTTGACGCGTGTCCCATCACTTCGCCCGTCGAACGCATTTCGGGTCCCAGACGAACGGGTGTGCCGTCGAATTTGTCAAAGGGCAGCACTACTTCTTTGACAAAAAATCCGTCAATGCGCGGCTCTTGTGTGAATCCAATTTCGCGCAATGTTTTGCCCACCGCGATTTGCGCGGCGATGCGCGCGAGCGGAACGCCTGTCGCTTTGGCGACAAAGGGAACGGTGCGACTCGCGCGCGGATTCACTTCCAACACATACACCACTTCATCTTTGATGGCGAACTGCGTGTTCATTAAACCGCGCACGTTTAATTTTTTTGCAATCCGCGTCGTATAGTCGCGTATGATGTCGAGATGATATTGCGAAATTTTGAACGGCGGCAGAACGCACGCGCTGTCGCCCGAATGAATCCCCGCTTCCTCAATGTGCTGCATGATGCCGCCAATCACAACCTCCTCACCGTCGCACACACAATCTACGTCCACCTCGAACGCATCTTCCAAATAGCGATCAATCAGAATGGGATGCAGCGACACATAACCACTTGATGCCAAAGCCAAATGATCATGTGTCGCGGACATCACACTCGCGGCTTGTTCAATAAAGTGCGCGAGGTCTGCCTCATCATACACAATCGCCATCGCGCGCCCGCCCAATACAAACGACGGACGCACCATCACGGGATAACCGATCTGCGAGGCGACGCGGCGCGCGTCAATCAACGAACGCGCGGTGCCATGTTCGGGCGCGGGAATATCCATCTCGCGCAGCAACGCGCCAAAGCGTCCGCGATCCTCCGCAACATCAATCGCTTCGGGCGATGTGCCAAAAATTTTCACGCCCGCGTTTTCCAATGCGCGCGCCAAATTTAGAGGCGTCTGTCCGCCAAATTGAACCAGCACGCCATCGGGTTTTTCGCGTTCGATCACATCCATCACATTTTCAAACGTCACAGGTTCAAAATACAAACGATCCGCCGTATCGTAATCAGTGCTGACCGTTTCGGGATTGCAATTGAGCATGATCGTTTCGATGCCCAGCGCTCGCAGAGCGCCGCACGCATGAACGCAGCAATAATCAAACTCAATCCCCTGCCCAATCCGATTCGGTCCGCCGCCGAGAATCAAAACCTTGTTGTTGTTTGTCGGTTCCGCCTCATCAAACGTTCCGCAATACGTTGAATACAAATACGGCGTGAACGCCTCAAACTCTGCCGCGCACGTATCAACTCGCTGATATACAGACATGACGTTTAACGTTTGACGTTTCACCCTCACCCGCATCTCACTCGCGCCCACCAAATCGCCAATCGCGCGATCCCCAAACCCATCACGTTTCGCGCGCCGCAAGAGATCAGGCGTCAATTCGTCAAACGTCAAACGTGAAACCTCACGCTCTGTTTGAACGATAGCGCGCAACTGTTCCACAAACCAAAGATCGTACCCCGACTCGCTCGCCACATGCCCGATATTCCAATTCTGCCGCAGCGCCTCAGCGACGCGGAATAGTCGATCCGCCGTCGCCAATCTCAAATCTCCAATCTCTAATAGACGTTTCCCCGAAACGTCTCTACCCTCCAACTTCCAACTTCCAATCTCCAATCCCCGAACCGCTTTCTGTAGCGCCTCCCGAAACGTCCCGCCCAACGCCATCACTTCGCCCACCGATTTCATTTGCGGACCCAAGATCGCATCCGCGTTCGGAAATTTTTCAAATGCCCAGCGCGGAATTTTTACGACGACATAATCAATGCTCGGCTCAAAACTCGCGGGCGTCACCCGCGTAATATCATTTTTGATTTCGTCGAGCGTGTAACCGACGGCGAGCAGCGCGGCGATTTTCGCAATCGGAAAGCCCGTCGCTTTGGACGCGAGCGCGGAGGAACGCGACACGCGCGGATTCATTTCAATCACCACCAATTTTCCATCGCGCGGATTCACCGCAAACTGCACATTGCTGCCGCCTGTCGCCACGCCCACCGCCGACAACACTTTTTTCGCCGCATCGCGCAAACGTTGATATTCGCGATCGGTGAGGGTCATCGCGGGCGCGACGGTGATGCTGTCGCCCGTATGCACGCCCATCGCGTCGAGGTTTTCAATCGAACAAATCACGACGAATTGATCCGCCGCGTCGCGCATCACTTCCAATTCGTATTCTTTCCAACCCAATACCGATTGCTCGATCAAAACTTGATGCGTCGGCGACGCGCGCAAACCCCGCGCCGCGCGTTCGCGCAACTCGTCCGCGCTGTATGCAATCCCCGCGCCCGCGCCGCCGAGCGTGAACGAGGGACGTATCAAAACGGGATACCCAATTTCCTCCGCGAGCTTCAACGCTTCGTCCACACTCGTTACCGTGTCGCTAATCGGCACCTCCAGTCCCACCTCGCGCATCGCCGCTTTGAACAATTGCCGATCTTCCGCGAGTTCAATCGAATGAACCTGCGCGCCGATCAATTGCACGCCATATTTTTCCAACACGCCGCGTTTCGACAGTTCCACCGCGAGATTCAACGCCGTTTGCGCGCCGACGGTTGGCAAAAGCGCGTCTGGCTTTTCATACGCGATAATTTTTTCCAAAATCTCGACGGTCAACGGTTCAATGTACGTCGCGTCCGCAAATTCAGGATCCGTCATGATCGTCGCGGGATTCGAGTTCACCAAAATCACGCGATACCCTTCGCGCCGCAGCGCCTTGCACGCCTGCGCGCCCGCGTAATCAAATTCGCACGCTTGCCCGATGATGATCGGACCCGAGCCGAGGATGAGGATGGAATGGATGTCGGTACGTTTCATGGTAAAGGATGAAGGATGAGGGATGAAGGATGAAAAAGGATGAATCTAACGATTCATCCTTCATCCCTCATCCCTCATCATTTGTATAAACTCATCGAAAAGGTGAATCGCATCATGCGTCCCCCCCGCGCTTTCGGGGTGAAATTGCGCGGCGAGAATGTTGAGGGATGGGACGCGCAAACCTTCGACGCAATCATCATTGAGATTGAGGTGGGTGATTTCGACGTTCGGAGCAAGCGAGGACGCGCGCACGGCGAACCCGTGATTGTGCGTGGAAATTTCGACTTGGTTCGTGACAAGATTTTTTACGGGTTGATTCGTGCCGCGATGTCCGAATTTCAATTTGTACGTTTCACCGCCGAGCGCGAGCCCCAGAATTTGATGCCCCAGACAAATTCCAAAAATCGGCTTGCGCCCCAACAGCGCGCGAATGTTTTCAATCGCATACGTCACAGCTGCTGGATCGCCGGGCCCATTCGACAGAAAAATTCCATCGGGTTTGAGCGCAAGAACATCATCGGCAGACATTTGCGCGGGAACAATCGTCACGCGACAGCCGCGCGATGTTAGCAATCGCAAAATGTTGTGCTTGATCCCATAATCATAAGCGACGATATGAAAGGGATGAGGGATGAGGGATGAGGGATGAGAATCACTTGACGTTTGACGTTTGACGTTTGACGCTTGACGATTTGACGCATACTCGTACCACACCGCCTCCGCCCCCTCGCTCCAATGATACGGTTCCGCGCACGTCACGTACTGCACCAAATCCGCGCCGTTCATGTCGGGCGCGTCGAGGGCGAGACGATGCAATGTTTCGGCGTCGAGGATTTCATTCGAGAGGACGCCGCGCATGACGCCGCGCGAACGCAGATGCCGCACGAGCCCGCGCGTATCCATTTCCGAAATCGCGACGATATTTTGCGCGCGCAAAAATTCTTCGAGCGATTCTTCCGCGCGCCAATTGCTGTAGAGAGGAGAATTTTCACGGACGACGAATCCAGACAACCACACGCGCGCCGATTCCATGTCCGCGCGATTGATGCCCGTATTCCCAATGTGCGCCGCCGTCATGACGACGATTTGTCCGTAATACGATGGGTCAGTGAGGACTTCTTGATAACCCGTCAGCGAGGTGTTGAAAACCACTTCTGCGGCGCGCGTCCCTTGCGCGCCCATTGCGACTCCGCGCCATTGCGTGCCGTCTTCCAAGACCAATAATGCTTTTGTCATCCGCCGCTCCTTTGGTTGGAATACACACGCGCGCCGCATTATATACTGTGCGTGGGCATAAACAGCATTTTCATTAACACCGCATCCGCGCGGAACCCATTCGTTTATTCGATTCCCATGCGTTGACACCGCCTGCAAAAAACGCGAATTAATATTGTGCAGAGTATAAGGGGGAATGACCAAGACCAGAAAACGCCGCGCGCCGCGATTTGAAATTTCCCTAATTTCGTGATTGACAACCTGAAAATTTGGCTTATGATTCGCGCATCAATAAACCTCATTCCTTCCTGTTTGGCGCGCGTAGCTACAGGGCGATCGTAGGGCGATTGCGCGAACTGTGTTCGCAGCAAATCGCCTTACATTTTCAAGGAGACAACATGACACTCACTTTATCACCCCACTTTTTGCGTTTAGCCCTCCGCGCTGTAACCCTCGTCGCAATTCTGCTTCTTCTCTCTCTTTCGCGCGCGCCCGCGGCAGATGCATCCCAGACCGACATCGCGGGTCCCGCGGGCAGCGGAACGTTTGGCGAGAACGTGGTGGTGTTGCCCAACGGCAATCTCGTCGTCGTGGACACGGGCTTTGACGCGGGCGTCGTGACGGATGTCGGGGCGGTGTATCTGTACGATGGGGTGACGCTTGCGCTCATCAGCACCTTGACCGGCTCGACGGCATTTGACCTTGTTGGCAACTTCGGCGTGACCGTCCTGACCAATGGCAACTATGTGGTGCGCAGTCCGAATTGGGACAATGGCGGCACGGTGAATGTCGGTGCGGCGACGTGGTGCAGTGGGATGACGGGCTGCACGGGCGCGGTCTCGACCGCCAATTCGCTGCACGGCTCGACGGCATTTGACAATGTTGGCAACCAAGGCGTGACCGCCCTGACCAACGGCAACTATGTGGTACGCAGTTGGAATTGGGACAATGGCGGCACGACGAATGTCGGTGCGGTGACGTGGTGCAGCGGGACGATGGGATGCACGGGGGCGGTCTCGACCGCCAATTCGCTGCACGGCGCGACGGCAAGTGACTTTGTTGGCATGGACGGCGTGACCGCCCTGACCAACGGCAACTATGTGGTGGCAATACCGACTTGGAAAAATGGCGGCATGACGAATGCCGGTGCGGTGACGTGGTGCAGCGGGACGACGGGCTGCGCGGGGGCGGTCACGACCGCCAATTCCCTGCACGGCTCGACGGCATTTGACGCTGTTGGCAACCAAGGCGTGATTGCCCTGACCAACGGCAACTATGTGGTGGCAAGTCAGTCTTGGGACATTCCTGCTTCGACGGTGGATGTCGGTGCGGCGACGTGGTGCAGCGGGACGACGGGCTGCGCGGGGGCGGTCACGACCGCCAATTCCCTGCACGGCGCGACGGCAAGTGACCAGATTAGCAACAGCGGCGTGACAGCCCTGACCAACGGCAACTATGTGGTGGCAAGTCCGGTTTGGGACAATCCTGCGGGTCCGATTAGTAATGCCCGCGCCGTCACGTTCGGCAACGGCACGAGCGGCACTGTCGGCGCGGTCACCTCCACCAACAGCGTCGTCGGCACGGTAGGAAGCGGCATCTCGACTTTTTCGTTTGATGCCACGCGCAATCGCGTCTTTGTCGGGCGCGGCGCAAGCAGCATCGTCAGTGTCCTCTTTTTCAACACCACCGCTACGGCGGACGGGGATTTGAGCAGCGCGGGGACGTGGGACAATGGCGTGCCAACCGCGCTCACCAATGTCACCATCCCCACAGGGCGCACCGTCACCGTGAACGCTCCCGCCACCATCGGCAGTTTGAATGTGGCGGCAGGCGGCACGCTGACGCTGAACGCCGATTTGAACGTCGGCGGACAACTCACGCTCGGTGCCCAAATCAACACGGGCAGCAGCACGCTGGCGCTCACCTGCTCCAGTACCGTTGCAGGCGCATCGTCCACCACCTATGTCATCGGCGCGTTCAAAAAAGAATTCTGCGCCCCCACCAACGCATTCAGTTACCCGACAGCCGCGAACGGCGGCGCGGCAACGGGCACGTTCACCTATCCCGTCGGCACGGCAAACGGCTACTCGCCCGTGGATGCGACGGCGACGACAGGCGGCTTGAACACCAACCGCACCAACATTTTTACCGTCTATGGTATCAACCCGCAGTCCTTGACCATTACCGCCAACCAAACGGTCCCGCCCCCGCTGAGCGCGGGGAGTTCGGCGGCGCGGCATTGGGCGCTGACCGAGACGGGCGACGTGACGGCGGATTTGACCTTTCATTATCTCGACGGTGACGTGAATGGCGACGAGTCCGCCTACAAACTCTACCGCATCCTCAGCGGCGTGGCGACCCAAGTGCCTGCCACCCTGAACACGGCGGCGAACACGCTGGCGGCGACAGCCATTTCGCAGTTCTCGAATTGGGGCATCAGCACCAGTGCGCCCACGAGCGCGACGCTGACGAAATTTGGGGTAAAGGCGAAAACAGGGAAAACAGGGAAACAGGTGGTCAGGGTCAAGTGGGAAACGGGGAGTGAGCTAAATGTGGTGGGGTTTAAGGTGTGGCGGAGAATTGGGAACACGAAAGCCGCGAAAGATACGAAAACCGCGAAAGGGTGGGTGCAGTTGAACGAGGAATTGATTGCGGCGCAACACGCGGGGGAGGTTGTGGGCGGGCGATATAAATACGCGGACAAAAAAGTAAAGCAAGGGAAAAATTATTTTTACAAATTGGAAATCGTGTTGGCGGATGGGACGAGTGAGTGGAGTGAGGTGGTCAAAGTGCAAGTGAAAGAGTGAGCGCCAGACCGCAGAAAACAATAGAGCCAACAAAAATCCGCGTCCCTCTGTGACGCGGATTTTTGTTGGGGTACGGCAAATTTGCTATTTGCCTTTCCGTTCCCGCACGGGGCAAATTTCAAATTTGCCCTACCAAGGCGCGCAAATTTCAAATTTGCGCTACCAAGGCGATTCTTGAATCGTGGTGTATAATTTTCGCGCTCAAATTATCTCTCTATCTCTCCATCTCTCCCTCTCTCCTTCTCTCCCTCCCCCATGTTCACCGACCCCCTCTTTTCCCTCTCGCCCCTCGATGGACGCTACGCCCGCGCCGTTGATCCCCTCCGCGAGTACATGTCCGAATACGCGCTCTTTCGTGATCGTATCGGCGTAGAAATTGCGTACCTGCGCGCGTTGTCACAAAACACTTCGCTCGTGCGGCGCTTTGAGGAAAAGGAAGATCAATTTTTATTGACGATTCTTGAACTCTTTGCGACGAACGATGCAAAACGCGTACAAGAATTGGAAATGGAAACGCGGCATGATGTCAAAGCGGTGGAATACTATTTGCGCGAAAAATTGCAGGGCAGTTCACTGGAAGATGTCATTCCGTACCTGCATTTTGGTTTGACGAGCGAAGACATCAATCAAACCGCCATCGCATTTTCACTTTTAGAATCGCGCGACGAAGTGTTGCTGCCAAAATTGGATGAGGTTCTCGCGCGCATCAAGGATTTCGCAAAACAGTACGCGGCGACGCCGATGCTGGCAAAAACGCACGGCCAAGCCGCTGTGCCGACAACGCTCGGCAAAGAATTTGCAAATTTCTATGTGCGGCTGCTCGAACAACGCGCGCGCCTCGCCCAACACAAATTTTCCGCCAAACTCACGGGCGCGGTGGGAAATTTTAACGCGCTCGCCGCCGCCGCGCCGAACGTGGATTGGATTCAATTCAGCACGCGCTTTATGCAATCCCTGGGCCTCGAACCCTCTTTGTATAATACCCAACTCATGCCCTACGACAATTGGCTCGAATACTTTGACGCTTTACGTTTGACGAACTCCATTCTGCTCGATTTCGCCCAAGATATATGGCGCTACATCAGCGATGATGTGTTGAAACAAAAAATAAGTGTGGGTGAAGTAGGTTCCTCGACGATGCCGCAAAAAGTGAACCCGATAGATTTTGAAAATGCGGAAGGAAACATTGGCATCGCCAACGCGCTCTTGGAATTTTACGCGCGCAAACTGCCCATCTCGCGTTTGCAGCGCGATCTGTCCGATTCCACCGTGCGCCGCACGTTCGGCGTCGCGCTCGGACACACGCTCGTCGCGTGGCAAAATGTGGTGCGCGGTCTCGACAAGCTCGAACCGAACCTCAAACACATCGAACAGGAACTCGAAGCGCACTGGGAAATTGTTTCCGAAGGCGCGCAAACCATTCTACGCGCGGCGGGTGTCAGTGACGCCTACGAACAATTGAAAACGCTCACACGCGGCAAGCACCTGACGAGCGACGACTATGAAAAGTGGGTGTACAGTTTGAACGGCAACACGCAGCTCAAAGTGAAATTACTCGAACTGTCACCAACCAAATATATCGGTCTCGCGCAAACGTTGACCGAACGCGCGTTGGGGGAATAGTCGGATGGTCGGCTAGTCGGGTGGTCGGATGGTCAGTATTCGCGCGGCGCAATGTTGAATAACAGAATCGGATGGGGGTTAAACCTATAAACGCGAATCAATGCGAATCTTGCGCGAATCTACGCGAAACATTTTGTAATAGGACTTACGCACAGTTGTCATTTCGAGCGGGCTTTGCGAGAAATCTCGCTGGTAAAACCGAGATTTCTCGTTACTCTCGAAATGACATGCGTAAGTCCTATGTAAATAAAAATTTCGTAGAGATTCGTTTTGATTCGCGTAGATTCGCGTTTTCAATCCCCAGACTCGAACTCACATTTCCTCTAAAAATTTGCAAAGGAGAATTGAATCGCGCATTGTTTGTCCATAGGCGATACGCGATTCGCGATACGCAACATGCCAGTCACCGTCATCATCGGTTCGCAATGGGGCGACGAAGGCAAGGGCAAGGCAATTGATTACTTTGCGCGCGACGCCGATTTTGTCGCGCGCTACAACGGCGGCAACAATGCAGGTCACACCGTCATCAACGAATACGGCAAATTCAAAATTCATCTCGTGCCGTCAGGCATTTTTTATCCGCATACCAAATGTTTGATGGGCAATGGGATGGTGCTTGATCCTCAAGTGCTTTTAAAGGAAATGGGGGAAATACGGGAAGCGGGCATAGATTTTGAAAAGCGGCTCAAGATCGCACAACGCGCGCATCTCATCATGCCCTATCACAAAACGCTCGATGGTTTATACGAAGAGGCAAAAGGCGCGGGCGCGACAGGCACAACGCGGCGCGGCATCGGACCCGCGTTCGCCGACAAAATTTCGTACAACGGTTTGCGTTGGGCGGATTTTATCGGCAAGACGTTTGACGAACGTTTGCACGTCCAAATCGGTTTGAAAAATAAAATCATTGCCGCGCTTGGCGGCGACACGCTCGATTACGAGGACGTGCGCGAAGAGTATTGGGGCTATTACGAACGACTAAAGTCATACATTACGGAACTCGCGCCCATCGTTCACAAGGGTCTCGCGCAAAACAAAAAATTTCTCCTCGAACAAGCAATGGGTTCACTCCTCGACACCGATTGGGGCGTCTATCCCTTTGTCACCGCGTCCACCACGCTCGCGTCCGCTGCAACCACAGGACTCGGCATCCCTCCGCGCAAAATTTCGCGCATCATCGGCGTCACCAAAGCATACAGCACGCGCGTCGGCGCAGGTCCGATGCCTACGGAACTGCCCGACGATCATCCCGCGCGTGAGCAGCTTGGTGAAATCGCCGCGACGACGGGACGCAAACGCCGCGCGGGCTGGCTCGATCTCGTCCCCGTAAAATTCACCGCGCAGCTCAATGGCACGGACGCGTTGTTTGTGACAAAATTAGATACGCTTAGCGGCATTGACGAGCTGAAAATTTGCGTCAGCTATAAACTCGACGGCAAGCCCGTACAGTTTTCAGAATTGGAAGGCGCGGGCATGGCGCGCGTCGAACCCGTCTATCGTTCGTTTCGCGGCTGGAAAGAGGATTTGCGCGGTATCCGAAAGTTTGCGGACTTGCCAAAAAACGCGCAAAGGTATGTGGAGGCAATAGAAAAAATTACGGGCGTTGCTGTGCGATACGTTGGGAATGGACCCGAACGCGAAGCAGTGATTAAACGATAAACGCGAATCGGCGCGAATAAAAAACACGAATCTACGCGAATTTTTTATTCACAAAATTTTTCGCGTAGATTCGTACTGATTCGCGCAGATTCGCGTTTTCAAGCATGACTGAATTTACACCTTCCGCTTTCCCTCACGCCCCCCTCCGCCAAGACGATCTCGCGTACATCGTCGAGTGTCTGCGGCAAGGCGCGTGCTGCGCGATAGTGGGTCCGAGCAATTTGGGTAAATCCGCGCTGCTGCGTTCACTTCCCCGCGAGGAGGTGCGCCGCGCGTGTGTGCTGGATGGCGCGCCTCCGCCGATCATTGTATTCGTGAATTGTTTAGAGGCGGGCGCGAGTGAGCAGACGTTTTATGAACTCGTCTCGCGCCGCGTGATGGATGAATTGCGCGATGCAGGCGCGAATATCGAAACGCTGGATGTGATGCGCGCGTATCACGATGAAATTTTGCGCGCGAATAGTGAACTCGTCGCGCGTTCGTTATTTGCGAGCAACCTGCGCGCGTTTGCGCGAGATCACGCGGTTTCGGTGGTAATTGCAATGGATCGCTTTCAAGATGTGTTTCAAACGCTGCCCGCGTTTCCATTCCGCGAATTGCGCGCCGCGCGCGAGGAGTGGGGCCTCGAGTTGTGTTTCGTCACCGCGACTTCACAGCGGCTTGACGCGATTCGACATGATGAAGCAACGCACGAGTTCCGCGAATTGTTTTATGGCACGACGCGCGTGATTCGTCCCTTGTCGCGCGAGGACACGCATCGGCTCGCGCACTATTTTTATCAAAAGCAAAATCTCGCGTTGGATGAAACAAGTGAAACGCGCGCGATTGAATTGTCGGGCGGGCATCCAGGTTTATTGAAACATCTTTTGCGCGTGTTGAATACGCGCGCGTCATCGCAGGATATTCCGCGTTTGCTTGAAGATGAAGGCATCGCCGACGAATGTGATCAATTATTACAAGAACTGGAAACGCCCGAACGCGACGCGCTCATTGCGTTCGTGAATACGGGACAAGTGAACACGCATCAGCAGCATATCTTGGACGCAAAAGGGCTGCTTGAAAAAAATGGAAATGGATTTGTCGTGTTCACCCCGTTGCTCGATGCGTACATCAAACAACGCTCGCAAGATTCGCACAACGTACCCGCGAATGGCTTGCGTGTAGATTCCGCATCGGGACAAATTTTTGTGAACGAGCGCGAAGTGACACTTGGGCTTAGCGAACCGCAAAGAATTTTATTACGGCTGTTATTTCAAAAACGCGGTGAGACGGTGACGTACCAAGACATTGCCGAAGCGGTGTGGAAAACGAATGAGGGTGTGACGCCCGGCGCGATCTATGAATTGGTGAAACGCGCGCGGCAAAAGATCGAGGACGATTGGAAAAAACCGAAATGGATTGTGACGGTGGCGGGGGAAGGGTATCGCCTTACCGATTGAAAAAACAAACCCGTTTTCGTAAAACGAAAACGGGTTTGTTTTTTCAATCAATACCAACGCCCACCGTTGGTCATCCGTTGGCGCGTCGTTGAGACAACGCGGCGCGTTTGTGGCATCCTATCTGCGTAATTGAATACTGCTTGGACAACCGTCGTGGGGCGTCAAGCTTGCGGCGGTTTTGTTTGGGAGAGAGGCACTGCCAACGGATATGGATAACGGATAAGCGGATAAACGGATGGAGAACTCACCTATCCGCTTATCCGTTAATCCGCTTTCAAAATCCGTTGGCAACGCATCTAACGGAGGAAAATAAAATGCAAACACTCATACTTTTTATCATCGCCGTAGTAACGATTTTAATCGTTCTACTTTCCCCCATGCTCTTGGGCATGGTGCGAATCAATGAACGCGAAGTGGGCATCGTCGTGAAAAAATTCGCACGCAAGAGTTTGCCCGCGGGACGTTTGGTTGCGCTCCATGGCGAAGCGGGTTATCAAGCCGATACGCTCGCGCCGGGCGTGCATTTTGGGTACTGGGGTTTGCAATACAACATTCGCAAAGTCGCGCTGACCGTTGTGCCGCCCGGACAAATCGCGCTCGTCGTCGCGGCGGACGGCGACTCGATTCCGCCCAATCGCATTTTGGGACGCGTCGTGGATTCGGATAATTTCCAAAGCGCGCGCAAATTTTTGAGCAACGGCGGCGAAAAGGGGCGGCAGTTGGGGATTATCACCGCGGGCGCGTATCGCATCAACACCGCGCTGTTTAATGTGATCACGATGGCAACCGCGCAAGCGAACGGGATCAATCCTGCCGATTTGTTGGTGCATGAAATCGAACCTGACAAGGTTGGCATCGTCACGACAAACGACGGCGCGCCGATTGATCAAGGCGCGATTGCGGGCACTTTGATCGAGGGACACAATAGTTTTCAAGACGCGCAAACATTTTTGAATAACGGCGGGCGGCGCGGGTTGCAAGAACAAGTGCTGCTGTCGGGCGCATGGAATTTGAATCCGTGGTTTGTGCAAGTGGAACAAGTGCCAATGACTCAAATTCCCATCGGCTATGTCGGGGTTGTGATTTCATTCGTCGGGCAAGCGCATGAAGATGTGAGCGGCGTGGATTTCAAACACGGCGACTTGGTGAACATGGGACACAAAGGCGTGTGGGTGACGCCGTTGTATCCAGGCAAACATCCATTGAATACGCGCGTAATGAAAGTGGAACTCGTGCCGACGACGAACATTGTTTTGAATTGGGCGAATCGCACCGAAGCGCACACCTACGATAAAAATCTTTCGTCCATCACGGTGCGTTCGCGCGACGGGTTCGCATTCAATCTCGATGTCGCGCAAATCATTCACGTCGGCGCGTTGGATGCCCCAAAAGTAATTTCACGCGTGGGCGCGATGCAGAACTTGGTAGATCATGTGCTGCAGCCGATTGTGGGAAATTATTTTCGCAACAGCGCGCAAGATTTTACCGTGTTGGATTTTTTGAGCGCGCGCAGTGAACGGCAAAGCGAAGCGGCGGAACACATTCGCGTCGCGGTGGCAATGTACGATGTGCAAGCGATTGACACGCTCATCGGCGACATTACCCCGCCCGATGAATTGATGCAGACGCAAACGGATCGCAAAATTGCAGAAGAACAAAAGAAAACGTTCGAGGTGCAGGAAGCGGCGCAAAAGCAGCGGCAGCAACTCGTGCGCGAAACTTCGATGGCGGAAATTCAAAAAGACATGGTGCGTTCCGAACAAGGCGTGCGGATTTCGGAACTTGAAGCGCAAGCGAGCATCCGCCGCGCGAACGGGGAAGCGGAAGCGATTCGTTTGCGCGCGGCGGGTGAAAGTGAATCCATTCGCGTACGCGCGCAAGGCGAGAGTGAAGCATTGCGTTCACGCGGTCTCGGCGAAGCGGATGCGATTCGCGCGACGGGGCAAGCCAAAGCGGAAGCATACCGCGTCGGCGTCGAATCATTGGGCGCGCAAGCGTTCACCGCGCTTCAATTGATGCAAATCATCGGCACAAGCAACGTGCGCGTCGTCCCCGATGTTTCCGTGAACGGCGCAAACGCGAACGCGGGGCTGATTGAGGCGTTGATGGGAACGATGTTGTATAAAGGAACGAATGGGAATAGCGGCGGGACACCATCGCAGAATTAAAAAAACCTCCGATGTTGGCGATGATTACATCGCAAAACATCGGAGGTTTTTTTCATTGATTTGTCGGAATCAATAGCGACTGCCGCCGCCGCCGCGATCACCACCGCGACCACCGCCGCGACCACCGCCGCGACCACCGCCGCGACCACCACCGCCGCCGCGTCCGCCGCCGTAACCACCGCCACCGCCGCCGTAACCACCGCCACCGCCACCACCACCGCGATAGCCACCGCCACCACCACCGCCGCGTTCTTCACGCGGACGCGCGATATTGACCGTGAGTCGGCGTCCTTGATATTCTTGATCGTGGTACATTTCAATCGCTTTTTGCGCGTCTTCCGCCGTCACAAATTCGACAAAGCCGAATCCTTTGGAACGACGCGTATCGCGGTCCACAATCAGCATGACGTCTTGAATTTCTCCCGCCTGACCAAACAGGTCGCGCAGGTCTTGTTCCGTCATACTATACGACAAATTCCCCACGTACAACTTTTTATCTGCCACTTGCCCTCTCCTCCTAACGGAACACCTGCTGCGCGCGAACTGTTGCGCGAGGCGCCGTAAGCATAAATTGGCGCAGGACACGGAAACCGATGCCTACTGCATCGTGTATTCCCGTATCAACTGAACTTGACAAATGCACTTTACTTTATAATTTTGTTTCGGTCAAGCACGAATGACGTGCCACGCACTTTCGGAAGTGCGTGGCACGTCATTCGGAGCGATACCGCAATTTTGGATCATACATTGTCAAAACATTTTCCAACGGCGTGTCGGGCTGGATGTGATGCGAACTGCACAAGATATATCCGCCGCCCTGCCCCAATATATTCACGCGCTCGCGCACTTCCGCAATCACTTCCTCTTTCGTCCCGCGCGGCAGCGTTTTGATAATGTCCACGCCGCCGTGAAAACACAACTGCGCGCCAAATTCATTTTTCAAACGCGTCGAATCCATGCCCTTGGCATCGGGCTGAATCGGATTCAACAGATCAATGCCCAACTCGATCAGGTCGGGAATCAACGGATACACCGCGCCATCGCAGTGATACATTACCTTTTTTCCAAAACGATGCGCGAGGTCAACTAATTTCGCGTGATGCGGACGCACAAATTCGCGCCACATCGTTTTGGAAATCATCAACGAATTTTGCGTAGCTACATCGTCATAAAAATATACCATGTCAATATGATCACCCGCGATTTCTAAAACGCGCCGCGTATTTTCAACATACACCGTGCTCAAACGTTCCATAATATATTTTGGAAATTCGGGCTGGCTCGCGAGATCGATCAAAAATTCCTGCATCCCGCGCAGCGCCCACGCAATCTCAAACACCGAACCGATGCGAAAGCGCCAATAAAATTCGTGGCGCGGATCGAGCGTGTCAATGACATGCGGAATCGTTGAAAAATCCCACCAATCGGACGTGGGCCACGGATGCGCGGCAAGTTCCGCGATGCTCGTCGCTTCCGCTAACGGGAATGACGCAAATTCTTGGTACGATCCAAATTCATGTTCCACCTTGCGATAATGCACGCCCCAAATATCGTACCACGTCCCATCGGGAACATACTGCACCCACATTCGATTCGGCGTCGAACGCGCCAGCGAAATCCACCAATCCACAAACGCGCCCTCTTTCATAATCTCCGCAGGCGGCGCGCAAAACATATCATACGACAGCAGCCGCACATCAATTTCAAACTGCCGCATGATCGCCTCACGCTCCCCTTCGACAAATTCCCGCGCGCCAATCTGCGCCGCGTCGGGTTTCAACTCTGCGATCAATTTATTCCACACTTCAGGCGTCGCCAAAAAATCAACCGGCACGCGATCAGGTTCGTGATGTTGGAGCGCGGTTTGCACGCGTTGATAGGGAGACAGCATCATTTTCCTCGCTCATTCTCTTGAAACACAAACAAATTCACCAACCCAAACGCCACGCCGAAAAAAATCGCGATCCCCACACCCAAATACAAATTCTCGCCAATCACCGCAATCGCAATCAGCGTCCCCATCACCCAAATCAAAAACGCATGCCATCGCTTCATGTGAAATCGCGAATCGCGAATGGCGTATCAAATTTCTGATAACTGATAACTGACCACTGATTACTGACCACTGATTACTGAACCACCTCTTCATCCCTCATCCTTCATCCTTCATCCTTCCACTCGCGATCATCCCCAAATACACCCAATTAAATCCCAACCAAAACACCGTCGTCGCTTGATACGTTACGAACAACGCGAGATACGCGATGCTCAACGCCAGCAGCATTGTGCGCGTGACGCCGCGCGAACTTTTTAGCGCGCGCCACGTTTCATACGCCAGCCAGCCGAGCCACGCCAACAAAATGATCAAGCCAACAATTCCCGTATCGTGCAGCGTCATTAAAAAAAAATTGCTAATCCAATCGCGCGTTCCCGAAGGCGACAAATAATTTTGTGCAAACACATTCACGCCATTTCCCAAAAATGGACTCGCCAAAAAATCATTCCACGCGCGCGTGTACGCGTCGAGCCGAAAAAAAATCGAACGGAATGTCATGATGCGCGCCAATGAAAATTCCGCCAGCGCGCCCCCTCCCCCAGCCAACGCGCTATTGGCAATCAGCGCGAGCAAGACCAACACTACCGCCGCGCCACCAATCGCGATTGCCCACCGCCGTCGCCGACTCAACAACACCACCAGAAACAATCCAAACACGAGTCCGATCCACGCGACCCGCGTCAAACTGAGCGCCACAGCAATCAGCGTAATCAGTGTGCCGGTAATCAGTAAGGCGCGCCATTTGGAAAATTGCGAATCCAGCAGCAGCGTCACTTGCACCAGCGTCGCCGCCATCGCATACATGCCCAGCGTGTTGGAATCAAACAACGTGCCAAAAGGGGAATGAGTTGTGAAATTATCCAACGCATAAATTTGCACGCCGAGATTCACACCAAACGGATAAGCAATCCAAGCAACAATACCAAACAACGACGCGCCCACCCCGACCATGATCAGCATGAAAACCCCGCGTGTAAGGGCGCTCGTCGCAGCGCCCCCCAACGCGCGCACGAGCCAATACAATACAACACCAAACACCATCAATCCAAAAAATTTCAAACTCTCGCGCAAGATGGGCGCAAACAGCAAAGAGGAAACAAGCGCAAGCACAAGATACGCGACGAGCAATATATCCGCGCGTGAAAAATGAGAACTCTTCCAACTGGGACGCGCTTTCAACCCCCACGCCAACGCCACGCCCACCGCGACAAAATGCTCGATCCGCAATCCCGCGCCCCCAAAATCAAAGCGGTAACGATCCAACGCAGTGGCGATAATCAGCAAAGGCAGCGCGGTTTCAACGCGGAAAAATGTGAGGACGAACGAGCTCACCGCGATAAACACGGGGACGAACCACGGCGCGCTCACCGTTTGATCCGTTTGCAAAATAGGTGTGAACAATTGCCACGCCTCGTAGAGACGTTTCGGTGAAACGTCTCCGCGCGGCAACCGCACACCTTTCGGTGAAACGTCTCCGCGCGGCATCTCATCACGCATCCACCTCTCCAAAAATTTCATGCGCGGGGCGGCGTCACGATTGCGCCGAGCGTCTTGACAAGGATCAACGCGTCGAGGGAAAGCGATTGATGTTTCAAATAATACAAATCGTACTGCAATTTCACCAGCGCATCATTCACCGAACGCCCGTAGCGAAAATGAATCGCCGCCCATCCCGTCATCCCCGGACGAACCACATGCCGCAAACGATAAAACGGAATATCACGCTGCAAATTTTCCACAATTTCGGGGCGTTCGGGACGCGGACCCACCAGAGCCATTTCGCCGCGCAGCACATTCCAAAATTGCGGCACTTCGTCCAATTTACAGCGGCGTAAAAATTTTCCAATGCGCGTCACACGCGGATCATCTTCTTCCGCCCACAACGCCGCGCCCGTCGGTTCCGCTTCGGGGATCATGGTGCGAAATTTGTAAAGCGTGAACACACGCCCATTTTTTCCGATGCGCGGCTGCCGCAATAAAATCGCGCCCCGTTCGGGAACGGCACGCGCATCGAGACGAATCACCAACGCGATCAACGGCAGAAATGGCGCGAGGATGAGCAGCGCGAGCAATGACAGGATAAAGTCCAACGCGCGTTTCACAACGCCGTTCAAGCCGCGCGTCGCGTCTTGTTCCAATGGCAAAAGCACGCTCCAATTTTTGCCCACATGCTCCACAGGCACGCGCCCCGTCAATTCCTCATACACCGCCGCCATATTCACAATTTGCGCGCCCTGTTCGCGCCACGCCACCAACGCCGCCAGCCATTCGTCGCTCAAATCTTCTTGCGCGCCAACAATCACTTCATCCAACGCATAACGCGCGTTCGTGTCCGAAACACGCGCCGTCGCATCCAACACCGCGACAACATTGTAATACCCCGCCGCGTGTTCCCGAATCACCTGCATCAGCCCCCCCCCCTCACCCCCCCCTACAACCACCACGCGCCGCGCCAACGGACCCGTTCCCAACGCCAATGCAAACAACCCGCGCCACGTTGATAACAACAGCGCGGCAATGAGCGCAAAGAAAATGATCAAGTGACGCGGCAATGTTTGCGGCGCGGCAATAAAGTACAGCACAAGATACACTGCGAGAGTGCCCACCACGACGCCAAGTGTCGCGCGCACCGCGCGACGCGGCACGCCCGCCACGCGCAGATCGTACAAATCCATCACGTGCGCGCACACAAACCAAATCATAGACAAAAACAAAAACCACGCGCTAAAGCTATCCCACGAACCCACCGCGAGCCACCATGTCGAACGCTGCACCCCGAACCACAACGCAATCACCGCGGCAACATTCACCAACAATAGGTCGCCTAGAATCAACAGCCAGCGCACTTGCGAACGTTGCAGCGACCAACGCGTTGCGCGCGTGGTGTGAACGGTAGCGAGAGGTTTCGTCAAACGATTGGGCGATTGCATTTTTTAGAAATTTGGTTTGATTGTCATTCTGAGCGGAGCGAAGAATCTCGATCTTCCAAGGCAGAGATTCTTCATTCTATTCAGAATGACATATTTGCTTGTCATTCTGAGCGGAGCGAAGAATCTCGGTCTTTCAATGAGAGATTCTTCATTTCATTCAGAATGACATGCGCGAACTTTTTTTTATTTCAACGCGTTTGCGTTCTTGATCACACGCCGCACGCGCGCCGCGCGCGACGCGGGCATATCAACCGAACGTTTTTCCAACACACGCACAAATTCATTTTTACTTTGCGCGTTCACTGCAACGAAAATATGTTCCGCATATTGTGGAATTTCTTTCGGGCGGCAGGTTTCCAAAAATTGTATCAGGTACGGGAAAATTTCCTTGCGATACGCGTCGCCTTGCGCCGCGACGAGAGCGAGAGTTTTGATGCCGTTATCGCGCGTAATCACCGAACCGCGTTCGATCACAACCCGCAATTCCGCGCGACGTTTGAAAATTTCGTCCGCTTGCCAAGGCGCAATTGTCGAGAGCGCGATCATACTGCCCCACACCAAACGATTGTTTTTGCTTTCCAGCAATTTCAGAAAATCATTTACAAATGGCGCAACGAGTTTCGGATCGAGATAACTGATTTCGTACAACACTTTTAGACAATCGCTCTGCACGCCCGCGTTCTCATTCCGCAAATTTTTTGCAATTTCGCGGATTGCTTTTTTGTCGCGCGACGTGGCGAGCTCACGCGCAAGTTCTTGATTGAGCTTTTCATCGCGGCGATTTTGGAAATGGGCGAGGCGGTTAAGAATGGACATAATAGACAACATTTCAAGACCTGACACAGTACATCACAATTTGACCTCTTCCCCGCGCGCGAGGGATTTGTAATCCCGATTCTTCCCGTCGGGATTACAAATCCCTCGCGCGCGAGTCGCCCAGATCTGTGATGTACTGTGTCAGGTCTGGATGAGGATCGGACGCGTGAACGCGTAGCGATGTTTCAAAAAATAGCGCGCGAGATTTTCAGTATGGACAAGTGACAATTTTGAAAGCGCGCGTGCTTTGGTCAAACGCTGCTCCGCGTGCATCACCACCGCGTCGGGAACGTACATCACGCGCCAACCGTTTCGCCACATGCGAATACAATAGTCCACATCTTCAGGTCCGTAAAAAAATTGTTCGTCCAGCAATCCAACGTGCGCGAATGCCTCGCGCCGAATAATCTGACACGCGCCGATCACATAATCCACCGCGCGCGGCGTTTGATGATCATACGTTTCGAGCATTTCATCCGCCAGCATCTCGCGCGCCCACCGCGTCGGAAGTCGCCGCAGCAGTTTGCTCCCCACCGTCGGCAATTTGCGGCACGTCAATTGTAAGTTGCCCCACTCGTCCTGCAAACGCGGTCCAGCTAAACCCACATCCGCATTTTCATCCATAAAACAAACGAGATTCTTTAGTGAATCTTGGGTAACTTGTGTGTCCACGTCGAGCAACATCAAATAGCATCCGTTCGCCGCGCGCAGTCCTTGATTCCGCGCCCGCGCGACGCCGCGATTTTGTTCATTGTGAATGACGCGGATGGGGAAACTATTACGTATTTCGTAGTCCGTAGGGTTAAGCGTAATACCATTTTCGATAAGGATAACTTCAATTTTCAAGTCATTCTGCGCGGTAACGATAGATTCAAGACACGCGCGCAAAAACGGGCGATCATGCCAGACCAACGAAATGATAGACATATTAAACATCGGCGCATCGAAACGAATTTGTCGCCCTTCGCCAGAAGCAGACAAATTGCAAATTTGTCTTACGTTTCTCGATCATTTTTCGAGGCTGGCGAGCGCATTATCGTTGTTCATTCGTTTATTCGTTTCCTATTCGTTGACACCACAATTGCAGCAAATCTTATCCCGACACATTCAACGCCTCCAACACCACTTGTGCGCTCGCGCGCCACGAAAATTCTTGCGCCCGTTCCAAACCCACCACGCGCAATTTTTCGCACAACACTTTATCCGTCAACACGCGCGCCATCGCGTCCGCCCACGCACGTTCATCACGCGGCGACGCCATCAGCCCCGCCACCTTGCCCGTCCACAATTCGCCCAATACTTCAGGCAGCGCGGAAACATTCGAGACAATCACAGGCGTCCCACACGCCATCGCTTCGAGCGGCGGAATTCCAAACCCTTCATACAACGACGGATACACAAACACATCGGCGAGCGAATACAACGCGGCAAGATCATCGGGTTCGACAAAACCGATCAGGTGAAAACCTGTCGCGTCACTTTTGGAAATTTCGTTTTCGATTTCGCGCACGCCCCATCCGGACGCGCCCGCGAGGACGAGATGTTGATCGAGTTCGGGATGCGCGTTTTTCAGTCGGGCATACGCGCGTACCAGAAATGGCAGATTTTTCCCCGGCTCCAGCGTGCCAAGATACAAAATAAATCGTTCCGGCAAACGATACGCGTCGCGCACGCGCTCCAAAATTGCCGCATCAGTGACGCGTTCCAAATTCGTCGCGGGCGGCGCGAGCAAAATGTTTTCGCGCGGCACACGCGCGTAGTGTGCAATGTCGCGCCGCGAATTTTCCGAAATGGTAATGATCGTATCCGAATGTCGCGCGGCATACCGCGACATCCAACGCACATACGCATTTCGAAGCGGCGGATATTTTTTCAACGCGCGTTGTTCCGCCATCATATCATAAATCACCGTCGCCTTTTTGACCCGCCGCGTAAGCGGCGTACCCCATACGATTGGGATCGCAACCGATGGCGTAAACAAGAGATCAAATTGCTTTTGAAATGGCAAAATAAATTGTTCATACGCGATCCGCGCGGCAAGCATAGCGGGTAATTTCAATTCAAGTTGTTTAACATTCGGCGCATCAAACGTGAACTGCGCGGCGGCGCGCAGTGTGACAAAAAAAACATACTCGTTCACCGCATCCAGCGCGACAAGTTCGCGCAAAATGTTTTGGGTGTAATTGCCCGCGCCCGCGAGTTTTTCGCGGAACGGCAAAAGGTTGACGGCGATACGCATGTGCGGAGGGATTATAAAGGGGAAATTTTGTATCGCTAAAATGATTGACTTGGAGTGGCGCGCACCGTAGAATATTAACTGTAGGACTTTCGCTTGTCATTCTGAACAGCGTGAAGAATCTCGGTTTTCGGGCAGAGATTCTTCGCAAGGGCGGCTCAGAATGACAATTGGGCGAAAGTCCTAAACTGATGTTACGCAGCACTGTCATTTCGAGCCGCACTTGCGAGAAATCTCTCTGGCAAAAACCGAGATTTCTCGCTACTCTGCTCAGAAACTTCCGCCTGTCATTGCGAGGAGCGCCCTCTGCGACGAAGCAATCTTGGTCTGACTCGCGTGTGAGATTGCGGCGATGATTACATCGCATCCCTCGCAATGACAAGCCACCCGTTTCTGTCCTTGAACATCACGCCCGCGCGTGATGTGGGTCTCGAAATGACATGCGTAAGTCCTATGGAGGACATGACTATGGCGCCGCCACTTCATATAGCGAAAGGTTCCGCCATTCCGCCTCCCCAATCCCCGCGTTCCGCAACAAAAGGGTTGCCGTCTGTGCATTTTGATCGGCAGGCGGCGCGCGAAAGGCAAACGCACTCTCATGCCATCCCCTCTCCGTGGGACACACATCCCCCGCGCCATTCGGGAAAACTAGCAACGGATCATCGCGCGTGTTAAAGGTGATGTACGTGCGCTGCGCGCCGCGCGTCAACTCATTGCGACATTCAAAGCGAAACATGTACAAGCGCGCCGGCTGTAACACAACTTGCTGCTGCGCGGTCACACTGCCGTCGTCCACCGCGCTCACCAGTTGCAGCGCGGGTTGATCGTCCACCTTGATCACACTGCCGCGCCCCGCGCCAAATTTCCACACGCGCGGCGCGCCCGTTTTCCGCGTGTCAAACTCCGGGTTCTTGACAAGATTTTCACCCCCCCCTCGATCCGTCAGAAGCGCGTTCGCCAGCGTAAAACGTTCGGGATCGAAATCGCGCGCCGCGTCCACCAAACGTTGTGTGTTCACCGCCAACGTTTCGTCGGACGCGCGGGGTCGCGGCGAAATCAACGCGAGATTTTTGAATACAACCACATCTGTTTCTGCGCCACCACGCGCGCGCAATGTTTCCAAATCCTGCGCGCTGCGCGCGTACACAATCCCCCACGCGCGCCCCGCTTGCGTCCGCGCGCGCGCAACGATATTCCCGTTCAACTCATCGGGTTCGATCACACGCAAGCGAAAAGCGCGCGGCAAATAATAATCCATTGCCAAGATGTGATAGACCGACGCGTCGCCAAACGCGATCACCAGATCATTGTCTTGCGCGCGCGATCTGAAAAATTGCGCCGCGCCGCGCCAATCGTCAAATCGCCAACTCTCGAACGGATCGCTATAAAACTGAGCAAGCCAGGGCAACAACGCAATCACTCCAAGGATTGCGATCAACGCGTCCGGCACACGCTGATCCATACGCAAAGGTCGGCGTTGCAAAATGGACGCGAGAAAATCCGCCAGCGCAAGTCCACCTGCCGTCAACAGCCAATACATCGGCGTTTGAATCACAATCCAATAGCGAAACGAAGTAAAGCCCGCTTGCCGCCACACCAAAAAACCAAATGTCACGGCGAGCCAACACCCCACCAGCGCCAACGTCCTGCGCCGTTTTTGAAACAACCACCAACCGCCTAAACTTTCCAAGCTCAACAAAATGATCGCCGCGATGGGCAATTCGACCCCATTCAACACGAGCCATGCTTGCGCGTCCGCAAAATACGCGGGTGTCAATGCTGCATTGGTGTAATTCGTCGAGAGGACATGCACTTGTGTTGCGCGGCGGATATTCGGCAGCCACGGCGCGAGCAACACCAACAAGACAATTCCCGCGCCCAAGATACTTGTGGTCAAACGTCGAACCTCGAGTGGCGTTTGATATTTGGCGCGCGCGAGATCGCAAACTGCAAACAAGAATTGTCCCGCGATCACAAACACGCCAAGATAGTGACTGTAAAAATTTAGCGCGGCGGTGATGCCAAACAAAATACCAATGCGCCACGAACGTTCGCGCACGGCGCGAATGAAAAGCCATGTCGAGAGATTGGCAAACAGCATGAGCCACGCATACATCCGCGCTTCTTGACTGTATGCCACTGCCGTCGGCGCAAACGTCCACAACCACGCGTTGAGCCATGCCCCGCGCGCGCCCAACACTTCACGCGCAGCAAGCCACGCGGCGAGAATCGCAAATGTTCCCGCGAGCAATTCCGGCAAGCGCACTAACCATTCGGGCGCGGGCAGCGGCGGACGCCCGAACAAAGTATAAACAACATTCGTCGCCACGTGCGGCAATGGTGATCCCAACTCGGCGCGGCGGCAATCAAAGAGCGTCAGCAAGTCATATTCAAGGCACTGCGAAGTCGCAATTTCGTCAATCCACAACCCGTAACGCTCGATCCCCCACGCGCGCACGGCGAACCCGACGAGCAAGAGCACAAGCAACGCGAACCATGTAGCAAGATGCCGCTCGCGTTTCATACGTTCCCTCCACGTTCCAAAATTTTCTGAAGCTCTTTTGCCTGTCGTTCCAACGTAAAAAATTTTTCCGCGCGCGCGCGTCCCGCCGTTCCAAACGCGCGCCGTTTGTTTTCATCGCGCAGCAATTCCAACACCGCGCCCGCGATTTTATCCGCGTCGCGCGGCGGCACGCGCAGCCCCGTTTCATTCTCCAAAACAATTTCGCGCAACCCGCCCACATCTGATGCGACAACGGGCAACTCACACGCCATCGCTTCCACCACCGCAATGCCGAACGCTTCCTCCAGGGACGGCATCACAAACACATCCAGCGCGTTCAGCCATTCAATTACATTTTCTTGCGCCCCGACGAGACGGACGACGGACGACAGATCGCAGACCGCGCTTTGCTGCTCTAATTCCGCGCGCAAAGGACCATCACCGACGATCAAAAATCGCGTCGCGGGCATCTCGCGCAAAATTTCACGCGCCGCGTCAATAAAATACGCGATCCCTTTTTCCGATGACAAACGACTCACAGTTCCTACCACGCGCACGTTTTCGTCCCACCCAAACGGCATTAGAGAACGCCTGCTACGCGGTTGAGCCGCGCAAAATTCGCGCGTATCCACCCCATTAAAAATCACCGCAATTTTTTCACGCGCGTCGGGCGCGAGCGCAACAAATTGAGCGCGAATCGTCTCGCTCACGACGACGATCTGATTCGCCCATGCCATCATTCGTTTGAGCAGCGCATCGCCGGGCAGTGTCGTGTTGTGTTCCCACCAGACGATTGGCACGCGCGCGAGTTTAGATGCAAACACGCCGGCTAAAAAAGAAAACGCGCCGTTCGCCAAAATCACGCGCGGGCGCGTGCGTTGGATCGTTGCAAGCAGACGCATTGCGGGCGCGACGCGCTGCGCGACATTCCACGCGACCCCGCGCGTTTTTTCGACCGCGCCCAGATCGAACGTTTCGCACGCGAGATTCAACGCGCGCACGCGCGGCGCGAGTTCCGCGCGCGGGGGACAAATCACTATGGGTTCGATGGGGGCGCGCGTGGCTTGCCATGCGCGCAAGACATTGACCAGCGCGACTTGCCCGCCGCCCCACACGGTTTTGTGATCAATGATGAGCAGCTGCATTTACACGCGCGGCGAGACCTCAAGGGTTTTCGGAAACCCTTGAGGTCTCGCCGCCTCCATCGCCTCTTGATACAACGCCGCGTACTGCACAGCTGTTTTTTCCCACGTCTGCGTCAATGCCCACGCGCGCGCATTTTTTCCCAAACGCGCGCGCTCTGCGTCGTCGCGCAGCAAACGCGCACACGCCGCGGCGAGTTCTGCCGCGTCGCGCCCCACGACAAATTCGTCGCCCGCGCGCGCGTCAATGCCTTCCGCTGCTTCAGGCGTGGCGACAACCGCTTTGCCCATCGCCATCGCTTCGAGGATTTTATTTTTGATGCCGCCCGCATCCCGCATCGGCGCGACGATCAGAGCTTGCGCGCCGAGACACGGGCGCACATCGTCCACCGTTCCTGTGACTTGGATGCGCGGTTGGCGCGTCAGTGCGCGAACCGCGCGCGTTGGATTGCGCCCAATGATCGTGAACGTTGCGTTTGGAATTTCTTGCCATACACGCGGCATCACCTCCCGCGCAAAAAATTCTACAGCTGCTTCGTTTGGCGCATAATCCATGACGCCGTGAAACCCGACGTGCTGCGGCATTTCGCTGACGGGCAACGGCGCAAAATAATTTGTGTCAACCCCATTTGCGATCACGCGCACGGGCAAGTTGGGCGCAAGCGAATGTAAAAAATTTTTCTCGCGCTCCGTCACTACGCAGATGCGCGTTGCGCGCGCGTATTGCGTCGCTTCGTAACGGCGCATTTTTTGAAGTTGCAAATGCGCGGCGATCCGTTCGACAACGCGCGGTGAGTGAGTAATTCGCTGCTGCAACGCAACCGTCAAACTGTCATGCAGCGCGAGAACGGTGGGGCGCGGCGACAGTTCATCGAGATACGTTGCCATCACCCCCGTATCGAGATGCACAACCTCAATCGTTTCTTGTGCAGCGATCTCGCGCACTGCTGCGCGCAATTCGTCCGACACGCTCACGCGCCCCCATAGCGGCATCTCGTCAAACAAACTCATCCCCCACTTGCGCCATTTCGGCGCAACGCGTCGTCGCGCCAATTTCACTTGCGAAAAATAGCGCGCCAACTCGGGCGACACCGTTTCGTCGTCTGTCAGCGCGGCAAGAGACAAGGTATGTTGTTTCGACAATTCGCGCGCGAGGTGGGCGACGATCAAGCGCGCGCCATCTGTCGTTGGAAAGGGCGGCGTTGGCGTGAGGAACAAAATTTTCATTTCAAAATTTCACGATACAGCGTTTGCAGTGCATCAACACTCTTGTCCAGCGCGAAATGTTTTTCGACGCGCGCCCGCGCGTGTATGCCAAAATTTTTTCGCAGCGCAGAATCCGCGAGCAGTTGATTCACGCGCGCGCCGAGCGCGTTTGGATCGCGCGGCGGCACGAGAAATCCTGTTTCACCATTGATCACCGTTTCCGACGGACCGCCAACATTTGTGCTGACGACGGGAACGCCGCACGCCATCGCTTCCACAAGCGCCATCCCGAACGTTTCAAACCACGACGGACAGACCAACAGATCGCTGGCGTTCAAGAGGCGCGGAATGTCGCGGCGGAAACCCGCGAAAACCACAGCTGCGCGCAAGCGTTCGTGCGCCGCGACGCGCGCGTAAATTTCGTCGCGCGTTTCTTGTGCATCGCGCGTATTAAATTCCGCGCCGCCCACAAACAAAAAGCGCGCGGTGGGGAACGCGTCGAGAATGTGCGGCGCGGCATCCAAAAAAACCGCGTGTCCTTTCACCGATTGAAAACGCGCGAGGATGGTAACGAGCGGTGCGTCGCGCCCGATTTGAAATTCCGCGCGTGCCGATTCATCCCGCGGCTGCGGTGAAAATTCGCGCGTGTCCACGCCGAATGGAATGACGCGGATACGTTCCAGCAAACGCGGGTTGATGTCAAGTAACGTTTGCTTGATGTGCTGCGTTGGCGTCACAATCGCGTCGAGAAATTTTTCAACAAACGCGCTCTTCCAGCCGCGCTCCATCATCCACCACCCGTGACACGTCCACACCGTTGGAATCCGCAAACATTTTGCCAATGGCGCGCCATAATACGCAGCTTCCAAATCGTTGCAGTGCAAGAGAGCGATGGGGCGCGCGCGCCAAGAAGCAAGGAGACGCGGCACAAGCGCAAGAGAGAGGACAGGGAAAACACCGCGTTTGAAATAGGGTGCGCGAAAGGGAATGACCTCAACGGGAATGTTTTGCGCGCGCAATTCCGCCGCCAACGGTCCGTCTCGCCCACAGATCACGCGCGGTGAAAATTGCGCGCGATCCAGCGCGCGTAGATTCGCCAGCAGCGTCGTTTCCCCCCCCCCCAAGCCGCCAAGCCGCGCGAGATACAAGATGGGTTTGGACATTTAACTGCGCGCCTTTTTCAAAATGCGTTGCTGCACAAATTGAATCCCCGCGCGCATTTCACCAAGATCAAACCAGAACGCCAGCACAACAAAAAACAGCACGCCAATCATTCCACTAAGCGTGACTTGCACGAACGGCGCAAGGGATTCGAGTGCGGGCACTGTCAACGCACTCAGCGCGCCCGCAAGCAACGAGGCAAGCAAAATTTTTCCAAGCGCGGCAAGCGTCGCGTGTGCGCGCGTATTCATCCAACGCCAAAACACAATTGTCCCAACAATTGCAAACAGCGCATCGCCGATGGACGCCGCGAGCGCGATGCCAAATAAACCAAAAGGGACAATCAAGATCACGTCGAGAATGATATTCGTCGCGGTCGAAAGCGCAGAGAGGACGAGGGGCAGCGCGCGGGTTTTGAACGCGGGCATCCCGCGCACGACCAAACCTGCAACGCCACGCAATGGCAACCCAACGGCGAGTCCCATCAACACGAGCGCGCTCGCTTGCGTCGAAGCGGTATCGAACGCGCCGCGTTGAAACGCCAACGCGATCAATGGCGCGGCGAGGGCGATCAACAAAGCAGCGATGGGCGTCAACGTGAAACAGACGCGTAGAATGGCGCGCTGCCAACTCGCGCTCGCGTTGTCCTTTTCATTCGCCGCAATGTGCGCGGCAAAATCGGGCAAGAAGGTTGTACCGAACGCCGCGCCGATCACCGCCAACGGAATATCCGCGAGCCGCTGCCCGTAGCCCCACGCGGCAACGCTCCCCGCGCCGAGCGTTGAAACAAACGCGCGATTGATCACCAGTGCGAGTTGCCCGCTCAACGCGCCGAACATGTACGGCGGCATGTATCGAAATAACGCGCGAAATTCGGGATGAAATAATTGGACGCGCCAAGCGATGCCCCGCGCATGACGCAGCGCGCCCCACAGCAAAAAAATCTCCGCACACGCCAACACGCTCAAACGCCCGATCATCAAGCCGCGCACGCCGCCATTCCACCATTGCACAAAAACAAAAAACGCGGCGAGATTCAATGCGGCAAGCAAGATCGTATTCAAAGCTGCAACGCGAAAATCGTGATGCGCGTAACAGATGCCGAGCAAAATTCCCGCCGTCGCGTAATAGATCAGTCCGGGCAAAATGAGGTTGCTCAACTCGACGGCAAGCGCGCGGGTTGATTCGGGAAAGCCCGGCGCGAGCCATTGCATCCCAAACGGCATGAGGAAAAATAAAAGCGGCAATAACGCAATCACAATCACCGTGAGAAAGAGCAGCAGTGATAATGCCATGCTCCACGCTTCGCTCTCGCCCAAACGCGCGCGCGCGTCAATCCACAATGGCGTAAAGAGGACGCTCAATGTCGCCAGCATCAACAGATATTGAAGGGATTCGGGAATCGAAACGGCGAGCGTGTAGGCGTCCATCTCTGCGCGCGTGCCAAATTCGCGCGCAATGAGTACTGTCGTGAGGAATTGCAAACCGAGCGCGGCGGCGTTCGCAAACGCGATCAGTCCCGTCGCGCGCCAAACATTCATCGCGTTTCCTCACGGCGCGCGGCGCGCGCAATATGACGCGCGCGAAAAATCGCGCGCAGTGACGACGCAAACATTTTCCCAAAATATTTTTCCGCGTACTGGGTCACGCTGTTTTCGTACAACGCGTTGCGCCGCGCGTCGGAAATTTGTTGCGCGCTCGCTTGTTCAAAATGAATCACGCGCGCCTCCGGCACATAGCCCACTTGCCAACCGCGTTCCTGCATGCGTCTGCACCAGTCCACTTCTTCATAGTACATCGTAAACCGTTCATCGAGCAAACCGATCTGCGCCACCACGGCGCGCCGCGCCAATAAACACGCGCCCGATAACGCATCCACCACGCGCGGGGTCCCGCGATCCCAATCCGCGTAAATGTTTTCCAACTGCGCGCGGTTGTGGGGAAAACGCGCGTTCCACCCCATCGCTTCGCACAACAAAAATGCGCGCGTGGGAAACCGATTGCCTGTGCGCTGCAACGAACCGTCGGGAAATTCCAAACGCGCGCCTGCCGCGCCCCATTGCAAATTTTTTTCGAGCGCGTTTTGGAGCATGTGCAGCGCGTTCGGTTCAAGCAGCGTGTCGGGATTGAGGAGGAGGAGAAATTCGCCGCGCGCGCGTTGGAGAGATTGATTCATCGCGCGTGTGTAATCGCGGTTTTCCGCGTTGCGGATTATGCTTACGCGCGGAAATTGTTCCGCCAACATTTGCGGCGTGCCGTCGCGCGACGCATTGTCGGTGACGATGATTTCAAAGGGCTGCGCGCGTTTGCACGCGGCGAGACATTGCCTCAACAACTCGCGCGTGTTGTAGCTGACGATGCAAATGGAAATCATTCCGCCGCGTGAGGCGGGATGTGCCACGCACTTGCACAAGTGCGTGGCACATCCCGCCTCATTCCGCCACGCGTTTATACACCATCCAACCGCCGATGCGTTTGTACGGTTGATACAAACGCTGGACTCCCCCCACGCGGCGGCGGATGAATTGGGAATCAATGGGCGTCACATTCACCAAACCTTGATCGCGCACATCTACAATGTACGCGGGCTTTTGATTCAAAATGTCTTGATAAAACTCTTGGGCAATTGCCGGCGTCACAAAATCCTTTTGCAGTAGGTGCCCGGTGTTGACAAAACGCGTGGGGGCGCGCCGTCCCGCAAAAAAGAGGATGCGCGGTTCGTAACCCAAAACGAGAACCGTATCATCGGGGGAGGTATGTTCCCGCAAAAACTGCACCACAGCGGGGGGTTCCAATTGATGCAGAGTCTGCGCCCACATAAAATTTTGCCTGAGCGCGGGCAAGAGGGTCAGCACAATGACGACGCCAAAGCTGACCGCCGCGAATTGTTGCGCGCGGGGTGGCGCATCCGCAAGCATCATCTGCAAGACTTGAAACAGTGTAAAGAAAAAGAAAGCTGCCCACACCGCTACCACATACAGCAGCGCGGCGAAATAATGATCAAAGGGTCTGCCCGTCGTCGTCACGAGCACGAGTTCGATGGGCAACGCGAGCGCGCAAATCGTCAACAACGGACGCACGCGCGGCGCGAGGCGTTCGCGTGCAAAGAGCAGCGTGTTCGCGCCAATGATGAAACCGAGCAGCGCGAAAAGAATCAACCCACTGCCGACGAGATACCCATGCCCCGCCGCGAGCGCGTCGAAACGGCTTGCCCAAAAATCGAATTGCCGCGCATAGATCACATTGAATACAATCGCGGCGCGCCAAAATTCGCCTAAATTATTTTGCGCTGCGAGCGTAAGGAGCGCGATGGTTGTGACGAGCGCAAAACCGCCCGCGATGAACGCGAGCTGCTGTGCCGCGTGACGCCACGTGCGTTGCGGAAATGCTTTGAGTAAAATATACGCGGCGATTGCGATCCCGATCCCGATCTCGTTGGATTTCAAGAAAAAAATCAATGCCAGAAAGATGCCGATCAAAAAACCGCGCCAGCGATAGACGCCTGCGCGATTTGTTTCGACGGTGTATGCCAAAGCGAGACACGCGAATTGCAAAGGCAGCACGAACGTTTCCGTGAGGTTGCCGTCTTCGATGATCGAAAAAAAAGTAATGAGATAAATCACCGTCACGAGCAGCGCGAGCGCGAGACCGAACGCGCGGCGCAACACATTCACGCTCAAAACGGTTGCCGCAAAAACGGCGAGGGCTTCGAGTCCCCACACACCCCAGCGCGATCCGGGCGTCAACCACAAGCCCAACGCGTTGAGATAATACACCAACGGCGGTTTGTGATCCCAGACCTCGCGGTAGGGCAAGCCGCCTTCGAGGATACGCGCGCCCGCATATAAAAACATCCCGCCGTCGGGCCACACATACGGCATGTTCGCGGGACTGTGCGGCAGTGTCACTGCTAACGCGGCGAGGACACTGAACGCGACAATCAAACCTCCGAGGTTGGCCGCGATGATTACATCGCCAACCTCGGAGGTTTTTGACGGCTCACGGATCAATTTCCACATACCTTGGATTCGCGTTCACACGCAGCGAAATTTTTCCTGTGCCGTTGTCGTCAAAGGTCGAAATGTTTCCCATCATGTCCACCACACGCAGCATGTGGGCGTTGAATGACACGTATTGAACGGCATCTATAAAAGTATTGGTGCGCGCATAGACGACGCGTTTTTTCTTGCCGTTCTTTTTGAAACCCAAATCAACATACTTGGCTTTGATGCGCGCGTCGTCCGGTTTCCAGCCGCGCAATTGATTCGCTAAATTTTGTACGGCAAAGTAGGATTGTTTCGGCGTGAGCTGTGAATCCACCAAGCCGTACTTGAATAAATCGCATTGCACATTCACACCACAATTCGTGTCGGGATAATCGCTCCACGTCCACCAGGTCGTAAATTGAATATCGGAGTAGAGCGCCTGCGCGTACATTTGCGCGGCTTGACGCGCTTGCGTCGCTTGCGGCACGCCTTCGGCGGAGGGATAGGTGGGCCAGGCAGACATTTCCGTAATCACCATCGGAAAATCGAATCCGTGCGCCGCCATGATCGCGCGCAGCGCGTTGGCTTTGGCGTCCACCCCAATCCCCATTGAGTGCTTGTCCCAATACGCGAGATTGTACGCCAAATAATTGTTGAATCCGAGAACATCCGCGTATTTGTCGCCGGCGGGGAGGGGGTGATCCTCCATATACCCGAGCAAGTCAGCCAAAAAATTGTGATTAAAGCAGCAGCCGCCGGGATAATGGGGCGGTTGCGTTGCGGGCGTAAAGTTGTCGAACGCGACAATCGCAAAGACGAGCTGCGTGTTTGGATTTGCGTTGTGCATCGCTTTCCATGCGACGCGCATCAACTCGGCATAGTCCGCGTAATCCGCGAGCCCATTCTGATCGAGGTCGGGTTCGCCAAAACAGCCGCCGCTCGAACCATGCGAAAGCGAATACACCGCGTTATCCACTTCGTTGAACAAACCCCAATACTTGACTTGCGGATACCGCGCCACCACCGCGCCAAAAAATTCGGCAAAGTCCGCGTTGTTGTACAGCGGTCCGCAATGTGTCGTTCCCGCCCACGCTGGCGTGTTGAGAATTAACACAAACGGTTCTATGCCCGATTGAATCATCGGCAACAGGTAATAGTCCACTTTGTCCCACGCATAATTCTCGGGGCTCGTATTTTGCGGTTCGACCAAGCTCCAAAAAATGCTCGTGCGCGCCCATTTGAGCCCCGCGGTCGCATAGAGGTTTAGCGATTGTGGAGAGGCGCCGACCAGAAAGCCGGGACGTTCGCCCGCGCCGAGGCGTGTTTCCGTAGGCGGTTGCGCGTCGTAGTGTCGAAACTGCAAGGGGAGATAAACACGCGGGGTAAGCGCGATCCCGGTCACGGGGGCGGCGTTGCTCGCAGAGGTCAAAACGACGGCGAGCGCACCGAGGAGAAACAGAGTGAGTGCACTGCTGCGAAAAAAATTCTTGGTCATTACGGACCCACAGCTTGAATGTAAAAAGGACTTGGACCAACACTCACGCCAATACGCCCCACTTCACTATCGGTGTCCTCGGGCGCACCATCCGCGATCAGTTTTTTCGCGCCATACAAATCCATCACTTGGAGTTGGGTCGCCGCAAACGAAATGGTGATCGGCGCGTCGGATTTAGACCATGCCACCGCTTTGCCGCCGCCATCTTTGTTGAACAAGTACGCTTCGCCGCCCTGTATCGGAAGCACTTGCGAAAATTGCGCGCCCGTCAATTCGCGCGACGCGGTTTGAAAAGCGGCATAGGCGGGCTTGACATTGGTTGCTTGATCGATCAAACCGTATTTCCATGTATTTGTCGGCGGCGCGGCGGAATCGGGAAAATCCTGATAGGTCCACCACACGACTGCCAAAAGTTCACTCGCCAAACCGCGCACGTACGTTTTGGTCACGTAATCGCTTTGTCCCGCATTCCCGACGCGCGTCGTATCTTCACCCGTTTCGCTCACGAGCAATGGAAAACTGACACCGTTGTCGCGCATGAGCGTGTTGAGCATGTTTGCTTTCGCGCTAATGCCCACGCCGCCGGCTTGGCGCTGCCAGTACGGTCCATAGATTTGAAAAAAATTAAAAGTAAAGACATCTGCATATTTCTCGCCGTTCGCAAGCGGATGCGCTTGCATGTATTGAAAGAGGCGCGGCGCAAAGGTGTAATCAAAGCTGCCCCCGTTGCCGCCGCCGGGATACCCGGGCGGAACACTCGCGGGATCAAAGTTATCATACGCCAGCGCGCCGATGAGCAGCAGCGCGTCGGGATTCGCTTGATGCAGCGCGCGCCGCGCGACGCGCAACATTTCCGCGTAATCTTCGACATCGCGTTTGCCATTGCCGTTGATGTCATCGCCGCCAAAGCAGCCGGCGGGCGTAATTCTGGGATACGCGGAATTGTCGGGTTCATTGTACAGCGCCCAATGTTTCACTTGCGGATAGCGCGCGACGAGTGCGCGAATAAAGCGCTCGAGCGCCAACAGATCGCTGACCGGTCCACAGGGTGTGTTCGCCGCCCACTCGGGATTTTTCTCGATCAACACCAGTGGCGCGAAATTATTTTCGGTGAGAGTTTTGACCAAACCGTCCGAGGAGCCCCATGTATAGGCGCCGGGCGTTTTTTCGATGGTTCGCCAATAGATGCTCAGCCGCACCATCTGTACGCCGCCTACCGTCGCCAGCGCGCGCACTTGATCGTTGTACAAAATTTCGCCATTGGTATTCACGCCAAAGTAATTTGTCGGCGCGCTTGGCACAGGATTGGTCGGAGACGGTAAAGGTTGAGTCGGCGCGGCGGGGGAACGCTGCGGCGAGCGTTCCGTACTGGGGGGTTGGGTGGGCGCGGCGGTGGAACGCGGCGATGTAGTCATCGCGGGTGAGCGTTCCGTACTGGATGCGGCGCGGGTTAGCTCTAGGGAAATGATCGCCGTGGTGGGTTGAGATGGCGCAGGTGGGGTTGGGGTAGCCGCGCATGCAGTGGAAAATACGGCAAGCGCGCAGACACAGATCAAAACGGCACGAACGCGAACGGGCATAATGTCCTCACAGACAAGACCCAGCCAACAAAAATTTTATGCGGCTGGCTCTAAGTAATTGTACAGAATCCTTATAGACAACTCAAGTTAAAATCGGACGATTCAAAAACCCGTTTCCTTGTGCTCGCCGAATTCGTCAGGAACTTGCAATAGAGAAAACGGGTTTTTGATTAGGGATTGATTTGTACGATCTTGGGTTCGGTGCCAATCTTGAATGCGACTTGACCAACCGCAGGATCTTTGTCACCTTTTTTATTGTCCATGATCGTTTTTGTCACTCCCAAATAATCTACAGTGCGAATCGAGTTCGCCTTGAAGGTGACCATGCGTTTGTTGCGCGTCCACGAGCAATCGGGTTTGTATTCTTCACCCGCAACGGTTTTGCGGCTCGATGACCACACCGCATATTTCGTCACGCCACCACTCTTGAAACGATACGCCTCTACGTCCTTAAAGCCCGTTTTGTTGCTATACGTTTTGTTGTACGTGAACGTGTTGAGTTCCGCAACGAGCGTTTGCATCGCGGTATAGGATGGTTTCAGTTGCAAATTTTGATCCACCATTCCGTACTTCCACGTATTTTGCGGGTAAGGCGCGCTGTCGGGATAATCTTTGAACGTCCACCACACGATGCCTTTTAATTGCGCCGCCGCGCCGCGCACCATGATGATATTCATGCAGCGCGCTTGCCCTTGCAAACCGACCCAGGCATCGCGCGATTCTTCGCCCGTTTCCGTCACAAACAGATCCACCACCGGAATCGTCGCTTGCTCCATTCTCGAACGCAGCACATTCGCTTTCGCCTGGATGCCATGCCCCTTCGCCTTCTTTTCCCAATACGGTCCGTACACTTCATAGTAATTGAACAAGACCATATCCATATACTTGTCGCCGCCGCTCAACAGATTCGCGCCCATGTACCCGAACAGATTCGACACAAAATGATAATTGAACGTGCCGCCGTTGCCGCCGCCGGGATAATCGCCCGGCGCGGTTGCCTGATTAAAATTATCAAACGCGAGCGCGCCCGTCGCCAATATCGCATTTGGATTCGCCGTGTGCACCCCTTTCCACGCGGCCTTGAGCATGATCGCATATTCGTCCGAATCCTTCACGCCATTGTCATTGATCCCGCCACTGCTGGTTGAGCCAAAACATCCTGACGAATTGGAATTCGCCGTGCCATTCGGATTTTCCGGCTCGTTATACAACGCCCAAATTTTGATCGTCGGATAATGCGCGGCAAGCGCGTGCATGAAATTTTCGAACGCGGTCACGAGCGCCGTATCCGTTGTGTCAATCGGCGCGCATGGCAGCGTGGATGCCCACGCGGGATTGGACGAAACATACACGACGAGAGTCATACCACTGTTCAAAAGTTTGTTGAGCGGACCATCCGTGGAAGCGAAATTGTACACCCCTTGTGTAGATTCAATCTCGCTCCAATTTACCTCGGTGCGCGTCCAATACGCGCCCGACGAAACGGCGAGAGCTAACGCGGCGTCATTATTACTCAAGAGTCCGCCTTCGTCCACACCCAACAACGCCGCGACGCCTGTTCCCACGAGTGGTCGAGATGCCTGTGCCGTGTGCCCGATGCTCAAAGCGAGAACGCTCAACATGCCGAGCAGCGCGAGCCATTTTGCGGACGATATTATTTTATTCATCATGCCTCCTGTTCTAGGCGCGGTAAAACGGGATGATAAAAAATCCCAAGACGATGATGTTGTACACCACCATCCCCCCGACCAACAGACCGAACCACACCATATAGTGCGCGCGCGGAAAAAATGCGCGCGTCCCGATCAAAAATAGAGTCGCGAGCGGAATCAGCACCGGGAACAGATAGCGCCCTTGCGGATCACCGCCCCATCCCAAATCCCAGTAGCGTACTTGCAGAGCAATAATCAAAAACAACGCACTGAGCACGCTGAACGCATAGACGATCAGTGTGCCGCGCTGCCATGCCAACAGTTTTGAAAAATCGCGCAGCGCAAACCAAACGAGTCCGCTAAACGCCGCCAATGAAAGAACCATAAACCCATAGTACGCCCACACGCCGAGCGTAATGTTCATCCAGCCAAAATGTCCCCATGTGCTGAGAAAGGTGTATTTGATATAACTCACATACAACGGAAACGCGGCGGGCGCAATGATGCGCCAATCGAGTTGAAACGGAAATTGTGCGGTGGGCAAAAATAAAAAGAGTCGCGTAAAATAATCTACAAATTTTGGTTGATTCACCGTCAGCCAATTCCACGTCCACACCACCCCCACCGCGCCGAGCGACACTGCAATCACGCTTCCCGCGAGCCGGATACTTTTTTGCGCGGTCGTCATGCGCCCCCCACCCCAACGCGCGATCATGTACACCAAAAACGCGAATCCCAATATCGCAACCCCGTACAACGCGTTGCGCTTCGTCGCAATCCCAATCGCCAACAGTGCAAACATCGCAAGCACACGCGGAATAGATAGCCCAAGTCGAAATGTTCGCGTCAGTATCGCAATCATCCACGCCAACGCCGCTTCGACGAGATGATCGTTCATCACGGTGCTGTGCAAAAAAAGATGCTGCGGCAAAAGCATCACAAACACCGGAATCGCCAACGCCATCGTGGGGTCTGCAGTGCCCTCCGCGCGATGAAACAATTCGCGTCCCGTCACATACGCGGCGAGAACGACGACGATGTTGAGGAGGATCGAAATCAAACGCATCGCGTACAACTGTGTGCGAAGGGGGCTGTCCGCCAAGAGTTTGTACGGGAGCAGATACAGTAAATACGCAAGCGGCGGCTGATGCAATTGGTGCGCGCCCTCGCCATAAATCGCGGTGAAATCTTTCGGCAATTCGCCCGGCGTCGCGCGTTTCCAGCGCGACACCCCCCACTTCCAATAATTCACCGCGTCCATCGAGCGAATAATCTCATCCATCACCGCGGGCGTCACATCCTCATACCCAACCGTGCGCCCTTTGAGTTGCAAAAGTATTACATACTCGACATGACGCGGCTCATCGGGTCCACCCCACGGCGGAATGACCGCATGGTAAAGCAACCCAAGCGCCAGCGTAATGATCGAAAGCAACACCGGCAGTGCGCGAATCTGCGTTAAACTCGATTCTTGCACGAGCCGCGCCGATGGCACAGGAGTCACAACGGTTGCATTTTCCATCTCAAAAATCGTCAAATAGTATAACCGCGCTTGAACGCAAATCGCAAATCGCGTATCGCCAAGCGTTTCTCGGTTCTCGTTTCTCGCAAACCACCTAACCACCCAACCACCACCTCACCACTTCATCCCTCATCCCTCATCCCTCATCCTTCAATACGCTCCTCTCCCACTCAACACCGCTGGCACCGTTTTCATCAAGATCACCACATCGCGCCAAATCGAATAATTTTCAATATAGTCGAGTTCCAACTTGAGCCGTTCTTCAAAATTCAGATCGCCGCGCCCGCTAATTTGCATCGCGCCCGTGAGTCCCGGTTTCACCAACAGCCGCTGTCGCTGCGCGGGCGAATAGCGCGTCGCAATCCGCATCACTTCAGGGCGCGGACCGACGAGCGACATCGAACCAAACAACACGTTAAACAATTGCGGCAATTCGTCCAGCGAGGTGCGCCGCAACCACGCGCCGAAACGCGTTACGCGCGGATCATACCGCATTTTGAAATGCGGCTCCGTCATCGCGTTCACATCCACCAACTCATCCAACAGTTCTTCCGCGTTTGCGACCATCGAACGAAATTTGTACATGCGAAACGGTTTGCCGTACTGCCCCGCGCGTTCTTGGGCAAACAAAATCGGTCCGCGCGAATCCAAACGAATCAACAGCGCAAGCAGCAGCATCCACGGACCCGCAATCAACAGCCCCACCGTCGCGCCGATGAGATCGAGCACGCGTTTCAAAGCACTGTTGACCCCCGTAATCGCGGGTTCGCGCAGTGTAATCACAGGCAACCCGCGCAGCGTTTCAATCCCGGTACGCACAGTGATGAGTTCGAGCAAATCGGGCATGATTCGCACGCGCACACGACTCTCGCGCAACGCGAGAATCAAATCCGCCAATTCCGCGCGCCCGCGTGTCGTCTGCGACAAAAACACATCATCCACCTGTTCATGATCCACCACGCGCAGCGCGTCAGCGAGCGTGCCGAGAATCGGAGACACGCCATCCGCGTCGGCGTCCGCGATGAACCCCACGAACGCATAACCTTCCCACGCGCGAATTTGCGCGGCGAGTTCCTGCGCGACGGCATCCGTGCCGACGATCAAGGCGCGGCGGGCTTGCGTGGGCGCGCCGCGCCGCATCCGCAGCGCGCGTAAAGCGATGCGCCAGACCAACATCAAGCCCACATTGAGAAAATAAAAGTACGCAAACAAAACGCGCGAAAAATCTTCGATCTTGAAAAAATACAACGCGGCTGCCAGCGTGAACAGCGCAAAGGTCACCGCCAAAAAAATGGTGCGCGTTTCAATGCGCGCATCTTCACGATTGCGCCGTTCGTACACGCCCAAAAAATAAAACACACTTGCCCAAATTACCGCCACCAAAAATAAAACTTGCCACGTCACGTAATAGCGATCCGCAAATGCGCCAAACGGCAAGACGCGGCGAATTACATCCGCGAGCGCCATCGCCGCCAGCGCAATGCAGACATCGCCGAGCCACAAAACAATTTGCCAACCGCGCGCGCGTGACGACGTGATCAAATTCATGTGCCGTACCTCGCAATCAATTCCAGCAAACGCGATTTGAAACTCTCCATCGAAAATCGCAGCGCGTTCGCGCGCAAAACATCCATATCAAATTTCACCTCATCCGCGCGCCGCATCGCCTCCATCATACTCGCCGCCGTTTGCGCGTCAAAGAAAATTCCCGTCTCACCATCGCGCACCGTTTCCAGCAACCCACCCGCCGCATACGCGATCACCGGGCAGCCCATCGCTTGCGCCTCGACTTGCACACTGCCAAAATCTTCCACTCCGCCAAACAACAACGCGCGCGCCCCCGCCAATTGTTCACGGATGATCGCGTGCGATTGCCAGCCCAGAAATTCAACCTGCGCGTCCGCCATTTTTTCCAACGCCGCGCGTTCCGGTCCATCACCAATGACACGCAACGGACGCCCTAATTTTTTGCACGCTTGAATCGCCAAGTCGAAACGTTTGTATTTTACCAAGCGTCCAATCGCAAGATAATAATTTCCACGCGGCGCGTCGGAGGAGACACCGGGTTGAAAGTACAGCGGCGGATAAATCACCACCGCCTCGCGCCGATACAATTGCTTGATGCGCCGCGCGACAAAATTGGAATTGGCGATGAATTGATCCACGCGTTGCGCCGCCGTCACATCCCACTGCCGCAATTGATGCATGTACGCGCGCGCAAACAATTGCAACGGACGCGGCAGCGCGCCCACATATTCAGTTTCCAAGTCCCATGCCAGGCGCGCGCGCGTGTGCGTGTACGAAAGGTGCGGCACGCCCGGCGGCGGAATAATGCCTTTGGCAATGAAACTCGATGACGACAAAATCAAATCGTATCCCGAAAAATTCAACTGCTCAATCGCATACGGCATCAACGGCAAAAAAATTCCATGTGTGCGCCCCGCGAATGGCAAACGTTGAATGAACGACGTTCGCAATTCCATCCCGCGCAGCCACTCGTGCGCGCGATGGCGATCATACACTTGCAAGGTGTACACGGGCGCGTCAGGAAAGAGGGTATGCAGCACCTGCGCGAATTTGTCCGCGCCGCCGAGATTGCAAAAGTATTCATGGACAAGAGCAACACGCATAAAGATTGGAAATTAGATGTTGGGAATTAGATGTTGGAGATGCGCGTTAATTTCGGCAAAGCGCGCGTCCCAGGTATTTGCGCGGGCAACGGCGCGGCGTTTTTCAATCTCCTGCGCGTTCACCCCTTCACGCAAAGCTTCCGCAACCAGGGATTCGTACTCGTCCGCCGCTTGCGCCACACGCACGACATTGCGAAATTCGTCAAACACAGGCAGCGCGGTGGCGATGGTGGGCTTGCCGACGGCGAGACACTCGTGCAATTTCGCGGGATTGATGAAATGCGAGAATGGATTGCGCGCATAGGGCAATAAAAAAATGTCGCAGTGATGCAAATGCGCGGGCAAATCGTTGTGCGCGATATGTCCAAGATAATGCACGTTTGAAAATTTTTGCAGCGCGGCAAGCTCCGTCCGCACAATGCCCATCAAAACAATCTGCCAATCCGCGTGGCGAGAGGCGAGACGCGCCAGCAAATTCAAATCCACGCGTTCGTCAATGCCGCCAAAAAACGCGAGACGCGGGTGCGGAATCGGCGCGAGCGCGGCGGGTTCGTCTGGCTGCGCGCCCGCGAATTTTTCGTACTCGACGCCGTGCGGCACATAGTACGTGCGCGGATTCAATGGCAGTTGGCGCTCCATCAGCGTGCGCGAAGTGACAAACACAATGTCCGCGTCACGCGACAAGATTTTTTCCGATTCCGCAAACGAGGCAAAAACCCCTTTTGGATTTTCGGTCAACGCGTCCAAACAATCATACACCAACAATTTGTGCGGGATGTTTGCAATTACATTACGCGCCAGCGGCGTGGGAACAAATGTCCAAAAAATCGGCAATCCTCCGCCCACCACTGCGATTGCATTTTGAATTTGCTGTGTCACGGCGCGCACGTTGCGCTGATGGACAAAATGGATCTGCTGAAACGGGTTGACGATTGGATCCACCACCCACACATTTTCGATCACTTGCCGCACGCCGCGCGCCCCCGCGCGTCGGCGATTCCGCACGCGCGCCAGAATCCGTCCGCGATCTTCCCATTTCGGCATCCGAATCCCCAACGGTTCAACAAACAGCACGCGATTGTTTTCCCGCGCGAACCGCGCCATCACTTCTTGATGCCGCAGCCACAAATAATCCCAGCTTAATGTTGAAAAACAAATCAAGAGCTCATTGTGCAGCATGATTCGATTGTCTCAAGCTATTCGTAACCAACGCAATGAGCCGCGCGCTCAACGGCAGCGCGCAGAGTGCGCCGATGAGCGCGGGCAAAATAAAAACAACAAGATGCAAAAGAATCGCAAACGCCAGCGCGGGACTTTCTTGAACACCATACACACTCAACGCGAGAATCACCAAGTAATGAAACACGCCCAGATTCGCGGGCAGCGCGGGAACGCGCGTGCCAATTTGCAAAACGATCATGACAAACCCCGTCGCGCTCCACGCAACATCCAATTGTAACGCGGCAAACAACAATTGATTGACCAGCGTGCCCGTGATCCAAATGCACGCCGTCCAAAACAAAATGGGCAGCATCTCGCGGCGCTGCGTGAGATTCACCACACTTTCGATCACGCCGCGCGTGAGAGACGAGAGCCGCTGCGAATTGTTTCGCAAGAGACGCGCTTCGAGCCGCGTTACAACAAACAGCAGCATCACGCGAAAACGCGCGACGCCCATCAGGAGAGTCAATCCCACGACAACGATTAACACGCTCGCGGTCAATGCTTCGCGCAGCCATATTGGTAAGGGAATGAAGGGCGTCAAGAGGGCGAGCAAGAAAAGTGTCACAATCGTATCCAATACCTTTTCAATCGCCACCGAACCAAACACAAATCCCGCGTTCAATTTTTCTGTTTCCGCCGCAAGCAGCACGCGCGCCACCGTGCCAAGTTTCACGGGCAGCAGCGTATTGAGCAAATGCGCGCTGAAATAAATTTGCGCGAGCTCGAGAACGCGCGTTGGATAGGGACGCAGCAACGTTTGCCAACGCCAAGTCGTACACGCCATCGCCGCGAGCTGCGTGAGAGACGCCAGCGCAAACAAAAACAAATTTGCATTGGCAATGGCTTGCAACGTCTGCTCAAAATTGACACTGCGCGCAATGAAATAAATCGCGACGATGCTCACCAGCGCGCCGAGCGCGAGCGAAAGGTACGCGTTCGCGCGGGGGCGCGTGGTTAATGCAAGTTCCGTTTCATTCATTCTCACGCCCCACCACCATCATCATCCCCACGATCATCCACACGTCCACACTCACTTTGGTGCTCGAAAAAATCGCGTCAAGCAAACCGTGACCCAAAAACGCGACCACGCTCGCAAGCAAACCAATCGCCAACCAACCCTCGCGCGTGGCGCGCAATCGCCGCGCGTTGTGAATGCCCACGCCCAGCGTCGTCGTCACCAGCGCGAGAAACGCAATGAATCCCCCGACGCCATAGTCCGCGCCCATTTGCAAATAAAGATTGTGCGCGTGCGGGATCGGTTCGCCCGGTGTATTTTCAAACAGCGGATACAACACCAAAACGTTCGACTCGAACGCGCCCAACCCAATTCCCGTAAATGGAAAATCGCGCAGGATAAACAACGCGCGCTCCCACAATTCGATCCGTCCCTTCACAGTGTTCGCGGAATCGTCGAACAAGAGAGCTCCCACGTCGCGCATCGGATTCAAAATCAAGAATGAGCCGCCAAGCAGCAGCGCAATGAGAATCAACCATCCCGCGCGCGGCACACGCCACAGCAGCATCACCCCAAACCCAAGCGCCAAGCCCAACAACGCGCCGCGTGATTGCGTCAAAAAAATCACGCTTGCCATCAAGAGGGCGATGACGAGTGCGAGGGCGCGGCGCTTGCGTTGCTGCATCCACGCGAACGCAAACGCGAGCGGCACAAGTGGCGCGAGCGCGCCCGCAACAATGTTGGGCGTAAAACCGCGCGGATTCAAAAACGAAACATCCACCTGCGGGAGCGCGTTATAGATCACAGAAAGAGGCAAAAACTTGTCTGTCACACGCAAACCCAGGACCCCGAAAACTGCCATCCCCGCGCCCAGCGCGAGCAAGAAGTACACACCGCGCGCAAGCCGCGTTTGACGCGTCCAGTGAGCATCCCCAGATGCGGAACGTGTCTTTGTGCCAACTCTGGCAAGCCCATTCACAATGCCGTAATACAACGCAATGCCGCCGAGCAGTTCCCCATACAAACGCGCACTCCATAACCGATCATTGGAAACAACGACAGCGACGAGTCCCAGCGCCAACAGGATCGCAAGCGGCACATCCAACGGCGTGGCGATTGACCATACGCCGTGTGTGAGACGGCGCGCGATCCAAAAAAGCGGAATTGTCAGGAGAGCTGCAAGCAAAAACCAGAGTGGCACATTGCTGGCAAACAAAAGCGGCGCGCCGTACACCCAGAGCAGCCAAAATTCATTTGCAGCCATCCGGGCGGCGGCGCGCCGCAAGGTGTGATTCACAAGCGCAAGGAAAAATTTAAGCGCGAGCGTGAAAAGTTGCCACGCCCTTTCGAAAGGGCGTGGCAACTTTTCACAGGAGCGCGAAGAAATTTATTGCGGCGCGGGTTTCAGGACGCGCCCACGCGCGCGCTGAAAATCCCACAACAGCGCGAGGACAAAGCCGATGACGAGTCCTAAGAGACCGCCGAGCACTGTGCTGATCGAGCGGCGCGAGGAGACGGACCGCGTGGGCGCAATCGCGGGGGCGGCGAGGCGCACCAGTTGATTTTGCGCGCCTGTCGTCACCTGGACTTCGGCGATTTTGGTGTTGAGTGATTGATAGGTGTTCCACGCTAAATCGCGGGCGGCTTGCAATTCTCTGAGCTGTTGTTGGGCTTGCTCCAGTTGCACTTGAACCCGATTCATTTCGCGTTGCAGCGATAGTTTTTGCTCCGCGCTCAAGGCGGCGCGGCGCGTCTCGATCGCTTGCAGCAGCGCGTCGAGCTGTTGACGCTGCTGTTCCACCGTGACACTGGTTCCATTCGTTGCAGATACATCCAAACGGAATGGCGCAGCATCACCGCCATTATTGAACGCGCTCGCTTGAATTAAGAGCTGCGACAATTCGTCCGCGCTCGAAACCGTTGCGCCATCCCCATCCAAACGCGCGCGCAGCGCTTGCGCGTCCGCCCTGAGCTGCTGCAATTTACTTTCGACATTGACCTCATTGTCCAATTGTTTGATCAACAACGCGTTCTCGCGTTTCAGTGGTTCAAGGGGATTGGTTGTCAAAAAAGCGACCAGCGCCGCTTGCTGGATGTCGAAATCTTTTTTTGCCTCCGCGGCTTGGACGCGCGCCAACTCCAGAGAAATCGGTTTTTCGCTAAAGAGCTCATTCACGCGCGCTTCATATTCCGTTGCCCACGCGTTGGCAATCAAGGCGGCGAGTTCGGGCGTTTCCGCGATCACTTGCACGGTAAAAAGATCACCATCGTTCGTCAAGGAAACCCCTTCCGCCAGCAGCACGGGATCGCGCAACGCTTCCGGTAATTTCGCGCCCAGCACCTGAATCACGTCTGCGCTCAAGGCTTGACTCGTGCCAATCGCCTGCAACGAACGCCGCCGCGTCACCTGGTCCAGCGCGAGCGCGTTCGGATCGGTATCCGACACTGTGCGAATTCTCGAGTCAAAACTGACGATCGTGCCGGTTCGCACAATCGCAACATCCGCCCGCGCGCTGTACACTTTCGGCGCAAAGGTCGCCCATCCAAACGTTGCCACCGCGCCCAAGACCCCGCATGCCAAAATCAAGCGCCACTGTCGCCGCACCAATTCAAAATAGCGCGTGAGGTTGAGTTCATCGGGAAAGGTAGAAGATAGAGTAGGTCGCGTCATAACACCTCTCAACTTTGCTGCGTGGGCAGCGCATTACTCGCCTGCCACGGCGCGCGCAGCGGCGAGGAATCACTTTCATATTTACGCAAGACGCGCTCGCGGCGAAGCACGCGCACGAGCGTCTGAAATAAAATTTGCAGATCGAGCCAAATGGAATAGTTGCGCGCGTAATAGAGTTCCAAACGCATTTCCTGATCCAGCGTAATGAATTTTTCCGCGGACGACGCGCGCGCGCCCGTCATGCCCGGTTTCAACGAAAGCAAATTGGGCAGCCACGTTTCATACCGCGCGGCGTATTGCGCCTCCACGGGACGCGGACCCACCAGCGACATTTTGCCCCGCACCACATTCCACAACTGGGGCAATTTGTTTAAACCCGTTTCAAACAAAAATTTCCCAAACGCGTGTCCGCGCGTCCACGCGGGCGCGTCGGGCAGCGGCATCACCGAGGCGAAAAGAAATGTTTTGAACACATCGCCGTTCTTCCCCAACACAGTATCCGTTTGAAGCACGCGCCGTTGTCCCAACACCCACAGCGTCGCGGCAATGCACATCATCAAAGGCAACAACAGCAACAAGGCAAATGTGCTCAGCGTAAGATCAAGCGCGCCTTTGAGCAGCGCATCAATGCCCATGATCGGCGCGCGTTCGATTTCCAACAGCGGCACGCGATTTTTGTAACTGACGCGCACGCCCGTGGTCAATGTTTCGTACAAGCCCGGCGAAAGTTTGATCGCATACGTATCGTCGCGCGAGGTTGTAATGCCGCGCAAGAGTTCGTCAAAACTTTCCCATGTCATTGCGCCCGAAACGAGAATCACTTGATCAATGCGCTGTTCCCGCGTGACCGCGTGGAGATTCGGCGTCGCGGCGAGCACACGCAAGTTTTCCACAACGGGCGTGCCGACGGGCAAGTACTCGTCCACAAAGCCGACGACGTGGACGCCGGTAAACCGGTGCGGCGAAAGTTGCCGCGCAATGGCGCGCGCATCATCATTCGTGCCGACGATCAACGCGCGCTGCACAAACCAGCCCGCCGCGCGCAGCGAATAAAAAATGCGGCGCACGAGAAAACGCGTCGCGCCGATCAGAAATGTCGTCAGCAAGAGTCCGATGATCAACCACCCGCGCGCGAGATCGGGCGTTTTGACAAACATCGAGACCGCGATCAGCGCGGCGAAACCGATCAAGCATCCTTTGACCACATTGCCATATTCTTGCGGACCGCCGAGCAATTCTTCGCGATCATACAAACGGCACAGCGCGAAAATAAAAATCCACAGCGGCAAAGACAACAAGACAACATCCCGATACGATTCAAAGTGCGCGGTGTAAATGAACGGCAAAAAATCGCCTTCGATGCGAAATTGGTACGCGAGCCACCAGCCCGCGAGAATCATCGTCGCATCGAGCGCGATCAACACGGTAACCAAAATAAAATTTTGTGAACGGGTGTGCATGGTGTGCTTCAATTTTGATTTCGCTTGCTGATTAGCGCGGCATTGTCCCATTCAAGCGCAAGCCCGCATTGACCAAGACGCGCGCGCCGCCATTTTCAAAATGGAACGTCATCCGTTTCAAGCCGCGCGCTTCGAGCGCGCGCGTGACGGCAGCTTGCGCGTCGGGCGCGCAATGCAGCATCATAAAGCCCCCGCCGCCCGCGCCCGCGATTTTGCCGCCGCGCGCGCCATGGGCGCGCGCCAACGCATACAACTCATCCAAGCGCGCGTTCGACACACTCGAAGCAAACCGTTTTTTCCGTTCCCACGATTCATGCAAAATATCGCCAAGCGCGTCCACATCATCCCGTTCCAAGGCGCGCTGCACATCGTTTGTCATCGCTTTGACCGCGTGCAACGCTTTCATCACGTTTGGGTCTTGCTTTTCACTGGACGCTTTTTGTTGATGCAAGATCGTGGAGGCGGCGCGCGTACTGCCGGTGAAAAAAAGCATCAGATGGCTTTCGAGACGCGCCAGCGTTTTGGCTGCAAGTTTTAGCGGTATCACTGTCACGCGCTCGCGTTCAAACTCGATGCGATTCAAACCGCCGAACGCCGCGGCATATTGATCCTGTTTGCCGATCGGCATGCCCATTTTTTCGATTTCGATATACGAGGCGAGTTCGGCAATTTCGTAGGCAGACACTTTTTGCCCTTTCGCAGTGGTGATCGCTTTGACGAGCGCGACGGTGACGGTAGAGGAAGAACCGAGACCCGTCCCCGGTGGAATTTCCGACGCGAGAAACATCGAAACACCGCGCGTAATTTGGAAATGATCCAAAATCGCGCGCGGCAAGCTTAAATCCCCTTCAACGAGAAATTCGGGCGGCGCATCTTCTTGGCGATAAAACGTTTGGTAATCCGAAGAGGTAATTTGGAGAGTCGGATCGGGGCTGGGCTGCAAAAAAACGTAAAAGTATTTATCAATCGAAGTGCTGATCACGCAACCGCCGTACATTTGATAGTACGCCGGGAGATCAGTTCCTCCCCCTGCAAACGAAATTCGCACCGGAGCTCTGGCGATCAGCATAACCCATTCGCTTTATACAAAATGTGACGCGCGCAAAGTAGGATACGTCTTTTTGTAAAAAATGCAATTACGCCGCTGGTGAAAAGATGCCACGCACCTCCGAAGGTGCGTGGCATCTTTTCACCCCGCCGCCACGCGCAGCGTGCCCCGCGCCAACATGCCCGCTTCCGCCTCGGCGTAATAATCGCGCAACCCCGGCTGCGCGGTTGCCCACGCGATATATTCGTCCGCGATGGCGTCCACATTTTTCGTCGGCGTCCATCCGAGTGACTTTATTTTTGTGACATCGGAAACAATATGGCGCGTATCACCAAAACGGTAGATGCCCGGAACCTGCGGCGCAATGTGGACATTCAATTTTCGACTCAACAATTCCGCATAGTCGCGCACTGTAGTTGCCGACGCGCCACCGACATTAAAGACTTGAAAATTCGCGCGCGCATCTTGGAGCGCCAACAAGTTGGCGCGCGCCACATCGCCGACGTACACATAATCGCGCATTTGCAAACCATCTTCATAACACACGGGCGCATGCCCCGCGCACAACCGCTGCGTAAAATTTCGCAGCACCCCCGAATAGGCGTTGCGAAACGATTGCCGCGCGCCTTGCACGATCGAGTAGCGCAAACACACTGTCGGCACATGGTAGCGTTCCCCGAAATTCAACGCCAACAATTCTTGCGTGTACTTGCTCAACGCATATTGATTGTGCGGGTTCACGCGCGTTTCATCCGTCGGCGTCCATTCCAACACATTTGCACATTCGGGACAATGCACTTGCCAGTCGCGGCGAACGAGCTGCGCTTCTGCGCGCAAAGGAGGATAAAAATTTTTTTCTGCGGCGGACTGACCATTTGTCCCCTCTGCATGATGGCGACACACATATTTGCCCTCGCCGTACACCGCTTGCGAACTCGCAATCACGATTTTTTGAATTTCAAATTTCTGCGCCACAAGCGTTTCGTACAACAGCGCGGTGCCAACGGTATTGACGTGAAAGAATTTTGACAAGTCAGGCAGATAATCTTGATACGCGGCGAGATGAATCACCGCGTCCACATTTTTTAGCGCGCGTTCCCACGCGCCCGCATCGCGCACATCGCCGCGCAACAATTCAACCTCTGACGGCACATACTCCGGCCGCGCGCCATCCTCATGCACCGGCGGCGCTAACGAATCCAACACGCGCACGGCATAACCCCGCGCCAACAACAAATCTACCGTATGTGATCCAATAAATCCTGCTCCGCCTGTAACCAAAACGCGCATCCGCTTCTCCTTAAGTGTAAGGCGATTTGGCAAATCGCCCTACCGCCCTGTGCCGCGCAATACTGCTGGAATGGTCAATAGCAAAATTTTCAGATCGAGCCACAACGACCAATGTTGAATGTATTGCAAATCCAAGCGCACCCATTCATCCAAATCGCGAATCTCATTGCGTCCCGAAATTTGCCAGAGACAGGTGAGTCCCGGTTTGACCGCGAGTTTTTGTTTTTGGTACGCGGTAAATTGTGCGTACTCGCTCGCCAACGGCGGACGCGGGCCGACGAGTGACATGTCACCTTTCAATACACTCCACAACTGCGGCAGTTCGTCGAAGGAAAATTTTCGCAGCGCGCGCCCGAACGGCGTCACGCGCGGATCCGCGGCGAGTTTGAAGACCGGACCGCGCATTTCATTCTGCTCCAGCAATTCCGTTTTCATTTGATCCGCGTTCTCGACCATCGTGCGAAATTTATAGCCGCGAAACGGACGCCCGCCCTGCCCCACCACACGCCAAGGATACAACACGCGCCCGGGCGAAGTGAGTTTGATCACCAACGCGATTACAAGCAGCGCCGGCGATGAGAGGATCAACACGCCCGCCGCAATGACAACATCGAGCGCGCGTTTGACCGCGCGCTGCCACGCGGGAGGATTGGCAAAGACGAGCACTTGATCGCGCATCGCGTTTGAATTTGAGTTGCCGCGCACTTTCCAAGTGCGTGGCGACTCAAATTCTGCACGTTTACTCTACCAGCGCACACAGCTGCGCTTCAAACGCGTCCAACAACGGCGCGCGGGCGAAATGTTTTTCCACGAACGCGCGTCCGCGTTCCCCCAACGCCGCGCGCGTTTCCGCATCGTTCGCCAGCGACACAATGGCTTGCGCCAACGCATCGGGATCATTCGGCGCGACGCAGATGCCGCACGCCGCGGCGCGCACCTGACGCGCGGCTTCACTCTCCGCGTGCGCCGCAATCACAATTGGGCGCGCGGCTGCCATGTACGTCAAGAGTTTGGATGGAATCACCGCGTCCAGCATATCGGGATGTTGATTCACCAGCAAAATATCCGCCGCCGCCATCATTTGCGGCACTTGGTCTGCTGGCTGTAAGGGCAGGAATTTTACGTTGCTCAAACCTGCGCGCTGCGCGTATTCCACCAACGCGTCTTTTTGCGAGCCATCGCCGACGAGCAAAAAACAAATTCCGTTCACTGTCTTTAATCGCGCCGCCGCCTCCAACACATTTTCCAGATACTGCTTGACGCCCATGTTGCCCGAATGTAAAACGAGCAGCGCCTCCTCACAAATCCCATTTTGTTGTCGAAAGAAAGTTTCGCGCGGCGCGCTTGCAAAAATTCCTGCATCCACCCAATTGGGCAAATAAATCAATTTGGATGAAACGATTTTTTTGCGTCGCAAACTTTCAAAAAATCCGTGCGAGATTACGATCAATTTTTGCGCGCCCGCGTGCGCCCACTCTTCCAATTTTTCCGCCAGTTGCATGGCAAAACTCGCGCGCATCATGCCGACAGAGATTGCCGCTTCCAACGCGAGGTCTTGGATCCATACCACATACGGCACGCCTTTTAGGCGCGCCAACACGCGCGCGGTCACACCCGCTTGAATCGGTGGCTCAACGACGAGAATCAAATCCGGGTCGTACACGCGCAGACCCGAAAAAAACAAGCCGATGCTCAATGAGGTATCGTACAAAATACGTTCGAGCGTTCCCGACTGTTTTGGCAAATAAACACGAGTGCGGCGAATCACAACCGTGTCGCGCGTTTCCGTAAAAAACCATTTGCCGCGATAGGCGTCGTGCGTGCGCCATTCAGGGTAATGGGGAAACGTCGTCGCCACCGTAACCGCATGCCCCTGTGCCACCAAGTGTTCACACAGTTCCGTTGTGTAGGGCGCAATGCCGGTGCTTTCGGGCGCATAGTTCATGCAGAGCAAAAGTAATTTCATCGCTGCGCGTCAAACCAAGAAAGCATAGCTTTTATCATTGTGAAATTGTGCGGTGGTTTCGTTGGGGATGGGTTCAATCGGCTGTGCCGCGCGCGTATAGCCCGCCGCGCGCAACACGCTGATCAATTCCGCGCGCGCGACGCCTTCATGCACTTCAAGCACCATTTTCGGATGTTGACTCGACAACAACCCCATCATCCCGCGCAGCACAAACAGTTCCATCCCTTGCACGTCAATTTTAATGCCATGCACACGCGTCGCGCCCCCACACAACTCGTTCCATATTTCATCCAAGCGCGCGACGAGCAGCGTTTCATGCCACGTTTGAGCATTGCCCTTGCGCGCCGGTGTGCTGTCCACCATCCCGCGCACCAGTGGTAATTGCTGCAGCGCAATGCCTGGCACATCTCCCAGCGCGAGCGGCACGACCGTCATTTGCGCGAGCTGATTCAAGTGGCGCGCTTGGGCGATACAGCCGGCGCTCGTCAACATGGGCTCAAACGCAAAGACGCGTCCGCGCGCGCCGACAAAATGCGCCAACGCGATGGCAGTATACCCATAATGCGCGCCAATATCCAGCCACGTTTCGCCCGCGTTGACGTTTCGCGCGAACCACGCCAACAACGGACCTTCGGTGCGTCCCAAGATCGCGGCGGGATAATCATGCCACGAAGTTACAATGCGATAGTGGCGCAAAGGACCTGCGCGAATGTGATGGGGCTTTAACGCGCGCGGCAAAAAGTGGCGCAGCGTTTCTTTGAGCACAAGCTTCATGAGCGCGTTTGCTGCAAGACCAGATCGCCCGGCAGCGCTTGATTCGACACCACCGCTTGAATCGCGCGTTCCAGCTGCGTGCCCATCGCGCGCCACGAATACTCTCGTGCGAGCTGCGCGCCGTTGCGTCCCATTTCGCGCCGCGCGCGTTCATTTTCCAATACCGAAACCAGCGCGCGCGCAAACGCATTCGCTTGGCGCGGAACGACGATACCCGCGTGGTGCAATTGCACGTGGGGCGCAAAATTGAGTGTGTCGGAGATCACGACGGGCAATCGACTCGCCATCGCTTCAAATAACGCAAAGGAAAAGTTTTCCGCGTACGACGCCAGCGCGAACACATCCGCATCCGCCAACGCTTCCAATTTTGCGCGTCCTGTGACGAGTCCGGGCATTATAACGCACTGTGTCAAATTTTTTTCTTGAATCCATTGTTGGACGCGCGCAGTAAATTCAGCCGGATCGCCGCTGCCGACTAACGCGAGGCGCGCCTCGGGCAGTGTTTCACGCACGCGCGCCATCGCGTCAATCAAAAGATCCAAACCCTTTTTCGCGTTGAGTCGTCCGAGATATAAAATCAACGGTCCTTGAAAACCATTCAAGTAGTTGTGACGAAACGCGCCGCGCGCGGGCAGCTGTGCGAAATCTTCCATCTCGATGCCGTGGGGAATAATCACCGACGGCGCGCGCAAATGCAATTCCGCTGCCTCCTCGCGTTCGCCGATCGCATTATAAAAAATGACCGATGCGTCATTCAGAATTCGATTCGCAAACAACGCCGCATAGATCGCTTTGCGTTTTGGGCTGACGGTGCGTTGAAAGGGCGCGAGGACGCCGTGGGACCACACGCCGTATTTTTTTGTATGCCCGCGCGCCGAGATATATCCCGTCAACACTGCAAACGAATAAAGCGAATGGAGCATCACAAAATCCGCGCGCGCAACATGCTGCCAGACCTGCGGGACCGCAGCTGCGCTCAACGCGTAACGCCCGCGCGCGGGATAGGTGATCGCCACCAAATTTTTTTGAAACGCCAACGCGGGATCGTGCGTCGCGAAGGGTTCGGAACCGGGGATGGGCGGACCAAAGATTTCGAGCGTGACGAGATGCCCCAAATCCGCGAGTGTGCGCGCGATGTTCGGAACAGCGACCAAACCGATGCCGCCCATTTCCAGCCGCGCGCCTTCGCTGACCAGAACAATGTTCATACCCAAATCGGATTCAATGGCGGAAAACAAATGCCGCAAAGTGCCGCAAGTTTTTCAAGGTCCGCCGTATAGATGGCTTGTAAGAATTGGATTGCCGCGGGATCGGGCGGCGAGATGGGTTTGGGCACAAAAATCATTTTACGCACTTGGCGTCGCAGCGGCAATGGTGTCAGCCGACGATACACTTGACGCAGGTTGTGGTATTGCAGAATTTGCGCGGCGAATGAGGAACGCGGGGCAATATTGCGATTGTGGACAGTTTCTACATCTACTCGCTCGAAAGCTTGCGGCGCAATCTCCAAAAATTTCGCCAGCTGTGCCATGATCGCGCGTGGATTTTGCGAGAACGCATGGAACGAGAGAATCAAAACCCGCTCGGACCCAAATACTCGCTGATAGTGTTTCACTTGCTCCGCATACAAACCCAATTCCACGTACAAGTGTCCGGTGCCGTACACCTTTTCGCCGTGTTGAAATTCGCGCGTGATCAAATCATAAAAAGGCAATGGGGGCAAACCATCCGCCAAGTCCATTTGATATTGCGAGAACGCCCGCGCGACGGGCTCGCGCAAGATCGCAATAATTTTTGCCTCCGGTTGTTTCCGATAAATTCGTTGCGCTGCGTCGTCATGCCAGAGGTACGAAGGACTCGCCTCACCGGTCAACTGGTCTGACGCGGCGCGCGCAAACAACTTCAAGTACTTGTTTTCGGAACGCACGCTCTTATCCGAATCCATGCACACGCGATCTTGGGAAAAGAAATGCGTTTCCTTGTGGGGGCTCATGAAAATTTGCGGATGTTGGCGCAGAGCTTCACACAACGAGGTGGTGCCAGACCGTTGGGCGCCAACAATAAAGAAATCAGGGTAACGCGAAAAACGCGACATGACGCGGTCAAGCTCAGCTCGCGACCGGACGAGCCCGACATATCTCTAGGCAACGTATCAATCCTTCTGCGGCAAGGTCAACGTTCCAGGTGGAGATACGTTGTGAGCTTTGGGTACTCATTTCTTGCAAGAGTACGTCATCGTTCAAAAGCTGTGCCAGAGCTTGCGCCAGTACGGCACTATCCCCCGGTGCTACCACACGCCCATTCACTCCATCGCGCACCAAATCAGCCGCCGCTCCAACGCCTGTAGTTGTCACAATCGGCAAACCACTTGCCATCGCTTCGTCAACGACAACGCCAAATGTATCATAAAGCGAGGGGAGCACAAAGAGATCGGCAATGCTGTAAAATTTTGGTAAAATTTTTTGCGGCACAAAAGGATGAATGAAAATGCGCTTTCCCGCCGCCGAGGCGCGGCAGCGCGCGCGCATCTCCTCTTCGAGCGGTCCTTGTCCAACGAACAGCAAACCCACTCCATCGTTTTCTGCCGCGACGCGTTCAAAGGCATCGAGCAAAGAGCAAAGCCCCTTTCGCACGATAAATTGTCCCACAAACATAATTACTTGGCGTGTGTGAATACTCAACGCGCGTTTCAATTCCTCTCGTTGGGGACGCAGTTCTGCCGCGCGGCGCGCGAAAAAATCGTTATCGGTCACTTGCGGAAAGAGGGTGACGCGTTCGCGCGGCGCGCCCAATTGGTCAAAGTATTCCATACTCGCGTGACTCCCCGCCAAATAACCATCAAAGCTGCCAACATACCGCGTGAGCAGCGGCAGGAAAAATCTTTTCAAGCGCGTCGGGGGATGGGGAATACTGTCATCCCAGATCACCGCCGCGCTGGCAGAGAGCTTGCTATACAGCCACCCCGCAAACGTATTGGGCATGGTCCACCCGAGCGCGACGACGAGATCGAATTTTTGACGGCGCAAAAATGGAAACAGGCGCGGCGACCAACAGAACGAGGTTCGATCCCCACGCGCGTTGCGAAAGGGAAATCGGATCGAGGGCAAGCGTGTATAGTTGAATTTGATTTCGCCCAAAGAAAGGTCCCACTGCCACGCCGGTTCATGCCCATCTCCAAAGACCAAATGCAAATCAACGCGCGGAATTTCGTGCAGCCGATTAAAGACCGGCACATAATAGGGCGCAAGCGATGGCGAGAGAATGGCGACGCGCGTTTTAGCGGGTGGGATTGACATGGAACGTTTGGAAGAGAGAACTACCCCAATGGCGCAAGCCGCGCATTATTCTGAATCAGACAAAGGGCGTTTGTGTAAGACAACCCACATGTGCGAAGACCAACGCCGTGTGCCGGGCACCGCATCAATCATGCGGTCGGTCGTCTCAACGAGCGCGGCAAAGAGCGCGCTGTTTTGGAAAATATATTTTTTCGCGTGACCGAACAAGCCAAAACGCGGATACACCGGAAACCCCGTCCCCACCTGTGCCGCAACTTGATCTACTTCATGTAAGGTCAAAGGCGAGCCACACGCGGATTCATTGTTGCGAAGGCGGCGCAGCCAACGATACAATGGATTCGCGTTCGAGTTTTCAAAAAAAACGGCGCGCCCCCCCGGTTTCAAGACCGCGCGCAGCGAACGCCCAAATTCCGTTGGGGGAAAATGATGCAGCACACTAAAGCCCAAGGCAATGTCAATCGAATGGGGCGCAATGTATTGTTCCAAGCGCGTGCAATCCCCCACATGCACCTGCACGCGTTCGGCGACACCATGGACGCGCGCGCGTTCTAACGTTCGTTCCACCCCGCGCGGCGACAATTCTACCGCTTGCACAAATGCGCCTTGCCGAGCTAACCACACGGCGATCTCGCCATCCCCCGATCCACATTCCAAAACCGATTGCCCTTCCAGCGGACCGACATGTTGATTCCAAAGATCAATTTCTTGCGGCACAACGGCATGGGCGCGCAAGGGTTTGTCAATCTGCGCGCGCGCATAAAGGGCATCGTAATGTTCTTTTTCTTGATCCAATTCCGATACAAGCGGGGCGGACATTTTCATTGACCTGCACCCGCTTCTGCCGGAACTGCGGATGCCACATGCGCCGAGCGAACCGTTTCGTCCGATATGTCCGTCCATCCAAACCCAAAACCCAGCCCAAACAAAAATGCCACGATAAGCCACGGGTAACGTTGCGACAAATGGGGTTGTGTCTGATCAAAAAGCATCCAACCCAACGCACACGCGCCCAAACCCACCACGAGCCAGTCCGCTT